>MTLE01000056.1_pt1 | contig 253361 bp, 238 predicted proteins | sample 1982461 | NCBI WGS metagenome assembly MTLE01 (sample SAMN05712605, study PRJNA340218) | biofilm metagenome | isolation source: sample SPL anode biofilm adapted to -200 mV | place: USA | collected 2012-02-03 | reverse complement strand
CAGGATTTGGGGTACACTTCACAATTCTGACACGTTTTTTGTTTATTTATTTAATCATACATCAGCGTAGCATGAGCCACCGATGAATTCTCTTAGAAGGGAATTGCATGGAACCCATTGATCTGGCATATCATCAAAGTATTTAAGCATTCTGATCAATCTTTCAGCAATTGGGAAATATTGTGAATCTTTTTCAATTGCTAGCAATAGTGGCATTGCATATTTTTTCATGACGCATAATTCATAAGAAAGCATTGAGTTATAAACATAATTAGCGCCTTCTTGTGTTCCGTAAATCCAGCGGAATTCGCCTCTTCTTACACTTGGCCACATTCCGATTGTTTCCTCTGCGGAAGCATTTCTAAATTTGTAATCTCTTACTATTCTTCTTAACAATCTTAAATCAGTAAGAGAAATCGGGTTGTGGTTGTCTAAGTTAATTTGCGCTTGTGGTGCAATATAAATTTTAAATTTTTGATGCTTTGGAATTTGGGTTGTGAGCCTTTCATTAAGCGCATGTATACCTTCTATAATAATAGGTTCATCAAGTGGGACTTTTAAGATGCGACCTGGCACCCTTCTTCCAACTTTAAAATCAAATTTTGGAAGCTGAACTGTTTCGCCATTGATTAAAGAAATCATATTTTGGTTAAATAAATCGATGTCCAGTGCTTCAATCGATTCTAAATCTGGCTCACCATTTTCATCTTTTGGTGCTTGTTCTCTTGGAAGATAATAGTCATCAATAGAGATGCGAATCGGTTTTATGCCTCTTGAAAGAAGCTCGATACGAAGTCTATTTGCAAACGTTGTTTTTCCACTTGAAGAAGGACCCGCAATGCAAATCAAACGAATATCTGAAATGTCATTTTGGATAAGCTGTCCTAATTCACAAAGCATTCTATTATGCCTCGATTCGCACATATTGATAAAGTCGATGTCTCCATCGCTACGAATGTGTTCATTAATACCTGCAACGGAGTCAGCTCCAGTAATTTTTGCCCAAGTGTGCGACTCTTTTAAGGTTTTTCCAAATGTTGGAGCATCTTCGAATTGTGGAATTAATCCACCGACCTCAGCACGTGGATATTGCACGAGTAGTCCAGGGGAATACAGACGTAATTTAAACGATTTTAAATATCCCGTTGATGGCATCATATGCCCAAACATGTAGTTTAGATACCCATCGCAATCATATAGATGAACGGTTTTCTCTGGGCGGTATTGAAGAATAGCAAGCTTGTCTTCATATCCTTCTTTTTCATATATTTTTGCTGCTTCCTCATTAGAAACGATAAAACGTTTAAATGGAAGATCAGCTTTGATAATTTTGTCCATTTCATCTTGGATTTTTTGCAACATCGCAGTGTCGCTTCTAACATTTTCGTTTAGTATTTGAACGAATATGGAACGCGAAACGTTATAACAAAATCTGACTTTTAGATCTGGATATGCTCTAGCAAACGCCATTGCAACTACAAATCTTAAAGAAGTTTCATATGTTTTGTTCGCATCTTGATCCTTGATTGTTAAAAATTGAATGTCAGCGTCAAAATATACTTCATAGGTTAGTTCGCGAATTCTATTATTTACTTTTGCGCAAATGATTGTTTCATCATTTTTTTCAATAAGAGACAGAAGCGATACCTTTTTTTCAAAAGTCTTGGTCAGGCCATTATATTTCAGTGTAAATGACATAGTTTTTCCTCCTTGCAATCGAAAAACACTACTTTATTATTATACACATTGCAAGCGCTTTCAAAGAAGTTTTTGAAAGAAAATTAAAAAAATATATTTTTAAATAAAACTGTCTGTTTATTTGTTAATAATTTATACGAGCAATCATTTTATTTATGGAAAAATTAAAAAAATCGGAAATAATGAAATTTTGCCCACTTGTCTTCTCTATGGCAATGATAGGAGTTACTATTGCTTTTGCTTGCAATTCTAGCAAACTATTTTCTCTTGTTAAGGCTAATAGTACTTACACATTAAATTTAACATCGAGTAATGGTGCATCTACTGCCACCAGTTCATCTTCGACTGAACGCACAGTTTCAGCATTGACGGAACTTGATAACTCTTTAACCATCGGATATGTCTACGCCATAAAAGCGACCAATTCAGTTTGCAAAATGAGTTACAATGGTTATTCCGCTAGTCAGTATTATAACAAAACAGCTATCACGAATATTCAAAGTATTACTTTAAGCTATTACACTTCAGATGAGTATATTAATTCAAGCGATTCTTTTTCTGTCTTTTTTGGTTCGATTTCTAAAGGTCAAAGCGCCTCGTTGTCTATTTCAAATTTAGATAGTTCGGGTACCTCGCAATCTTCAACATATTCGGTTTCTGGCGGTGACTTTTCATCAGGATATTCATATTTTTCTATTTATAATGAAACCTTTACTTCTTTATATATACAAAGCATTACCATTACTTATTTTTGCACAGATTCCAACGGAGAAACTTCGTCGACATCTACTTCAACCGATACATATAGTTCCATTGATACAAACTCGGAAAGAGAAGCTTTTATGACTTCAAATTCTTATACTGTTGCTTCTTCTTATGAAGATGCTCAATTAATGAGTGCTCATGGTTTATCTTCTGGCAGCAATCAATCAAGTCAAATAATAACTAACACCACAACGTCATCCAATTACAAATCTGGTTCCTCTTTTAAAAGAAATACAACATCGCAGTACACATTTAGGAATGATGGCAGTTATGAATCTTACACCATTTTAAATGGTGACGGTTCGGTTTATGAGACTATTTATTATGGAGGAGCTTATACAGAAATTAACGAAGTTGCATCATATTTATTAGCGTTTGAAGAAGTTCCGCCAAATATGGGCTATTACAAAAATAATAAATCAACTAGCGATCCCGCGATTTCAAATTGGTGGAGAGCCGGGCGTGTCAATTATGGTGTATTTAGTGGACCACTAGAAAGTAATTATACTTATGAGCCCGCCTTTCCTGGAATGGCTTTATATAGCGGAAATAATGGCACAGCAACTAGAACTTATGTCGAATGCGACTTTGGCGATTGGAGCAATTATAACAACGCTTCATATGTCACTAGTCAAGGAGTTTATTCGGATGGTAGCAGTAGCATCAATCGTGGTGTTTTACGTTTTGTTTTTACTGCGAAGTACTCATCTACATCGTCAGCGAATTCTAATGGTTATTCTATCTCGACTAATACCAATTCACTGAATTCAAATTATAGTGGTGCGGAAAACATCAACAACCGCTATGTATTTTATACTTATGATCACTATGGTGACTTTCAAGAATATCTTAATTACGCTGATGGTTGGGGCCAACGCTTCGGATCGATGGAAGCCGGCAATTCTACTCCAACTGGAACAACATATTCTCCAACTGCATATCCGTCAACTGTCTCCTGGGCGATATAATTCATAATTTTAATATATTTCGTATTGGCTATTGTAAATAGTCAATTTATGCTATAATGCTTATGTTTTGGAAAACAAGGAGAAAACTATTATGAAAAAAGCTATGGTTTACATTCAAAGCGGTGGTCCGACTGCCGTTATTAACACTTCGCTATATGGAGCATTTAAGGAAGCAAAACTTCACAGCGATGAAATTTCACATATCTATGGTTCTCGTCATGGTATCGAAGGCTTATTAAATGATGATTTGATCGATTTAGAAGCTGAAGATCCGGAGACTATCGAACTATTTAAACAGACTCCTGGCGCTGTGCTTGGCACCACAAGATTTAAACTTCCTAAAGATATTCATGATTCTCAATATGAGAAAATTATCTCAACAATTAAAAAGCACGATATCGGTTATGTCTTTGTCAATGGTGGTAACGATTCGATGGATACTTGTATGAAACTTTCTGTTTTATGCAAAGAATTGAATCTTGACTGCAAAGTTATGGGTGTCCCAAAAACAGTTGATAACGATTTAGCTTTGACTGATCATTCGCTAGGATTTCCTTCTGCTGCTAAGCATGTTATTAATCTTGTCAAAGAGGTTTGCATAGATGCTGCAGGTTATAAAAAGGGCAAAGTTTTTATTATTGAAATCATGGGTCGAAATGCTGGCTGGTTAACTGCTGCTGTCGATTTGCTTCCTGAAGGAACTAGGCCAGATTTTATCTATCTACCTGAAAACGTTTTCTCCGTTGACGAATTTTTAGCGGATGTTAAAGAAGTATATGAAAGAAAAGGCCACGCCATCGCGGCTATTTCAGAAGGAATTGTATTTGAGAGGGATGCCTCAACTGCTCGTATCGATGCCTTTAACCACGTACAACTTGGCGGTGCTGGAGATGCCTTAGCTCAGATTGTGGAAAAGAAGCTTGATTTGCCTACTCGTTCTATCGAATTATCTTTAGCTCAACGTGCCGACTCAATCCTTGTAAGCAAAGTCGACCAAGACGAAGCTGAACAATGTGGCAAAATCGCTGTGCAAAAAGCACTCGAAGGCGTCAGTGGAAGAATGATTTGCATCAAACGAGTTTCAAACAAACCGTATACAGTAAAATATGTTGCTGAAGATATTAGCAAAATTGCTAATGAGGAAAGCACTGTTCCAGCAAGCATGATGGCTGGAACTAGAAAGATGTCACAAGAATTCAAGGACTATCTATTCCCTCTAATCCAAGGCGAAGTTTCTGTTAAATTTGAAAACGGCATTTTCAAAACTGCGGTTTTGAAAAATGTTAAAGTGAAATAATACTTAAAATATTATGATAAAGTCAGCACTTTGTGTTGACTTTTTCTTTACGCGAGCATAGCATAGATATATGCAATAAACTGCAGGTTTTTTAAATGGCAAAATGGTTCTTTAAACTCACTGAAAACGCAAGAATGTACTTCGTATTAGGGTGCATTGTCCTTTTTGGTGCTTTAGTTTTCTTGCCGTTTTGTCTTACCAATCTTTTATCTTGGGATTGGGAGTTTGGCTTTTTATTAGGATCAGCAATTGAGGCTCTGTCTCTGGCTTTTCTTATTCTTTCTAGTCAACTTTTAACGAAAACTGATTCGAAAGTGAAAGATACTATTCTTGTCGTTGTGCTTTACACTGTTAGATTCTTGCTTTATCTTGGTGGTCTTTTGTTGGCTGCTTTACTGACGTATGTTGCTAAAGTCTATTTATTTAACATCTTTGCTGTCTTTATTGGTTATATGCCAATGCAGATTGTTGTTTTATTTATCCAAGGCAAGAAGAAGGAGGGTGTCGAATGCAAGAAAGACTAAATCATTTTTTTGATTTTGACATCGCCCCTGAAGTTATATCATCTTTAATCGTCATGGGAATTATTGCAATCTTATGCATTGTCATTTTCATATTAGCTAAAACCGCTGATCCGCTTAAAAGACCAAAAGGTTTGCTTCTTTTAGTGGAATGGGCAGTTGAAAAACTTGATAATTTTGTTTTCGAAACAATGGGTCCTGCCTTTGAAGGATTTGGTGGATATTTTCTTGCTGTGGCTTCCTATTTATTCATCGCTTTTACCTTTGGATTAACCGGACTTCCATCTCCAATTACTTATATTGCGGTTCCATTATCATTATCAGTTGTGATGTTTGTTATGATTCATGCGACATCTGTTAGATACACCAAGTGGCGTTATTTTAAACGTTATATTGAACCTTTGCCACTTTTCTTGCCAATTAACCTTTTGTCGATGTGGGCTCCGCTTCTTTCGACCTGTTTGCGTTTATTTGGCAATGCCCTTTCTGGATGGGTTTTGATGTCATTGTTATACTGGGCATTAGGCAATTTATCCAGCATGTTATTCGCATCCGCTGGAGCGGCAAGTGGAATATTTATCGCTCCATTTATAACACCAATTTTTCATTGTTACTTTGATTTATTCTCAGCGGCAATTCAAACATTGGTATTCTGTTTCTTAAGCGCGCTATTTATTGCGCAAGAGAGACCAGAGGATGAAGATGTCGGAGCAACAGAAATTGCTTCAGCACAAAAAAATTAATTAGGAAAGGAGGAAAATTATGGATACAGGTTTAATTGCTATAGGAGCAGGAATCGCTGTTTTGGGTGGTATGGCTTGTTCATTTGGCGAAGCTTGGATTTGCGTCAAAGCTATCGAAGGAATGTCAAGAAACCCTGAAAACAGTTCTAAATTACGCAGCACGATGATTATCGCTTGCGCTATTGATGAAACTTGCGGTATTTACGCTCTATTAGTTTCAATTCTTATTATTTTTATGCTCGGCGTTCAATAAAAGTAGGAGTCTACAATGCAAAATATTCTTTTTAATTTTTTACAACTATCAGCCCAAACCTTTGATGATTCATCAAATGGTTTATTTACTCCTGATGATTTTTTAAACAAATTGATTCCTAATTTTTGGAGTTTTTTGGTTCAACTTTTAGCGTTTATCATTTTGATTGTTGTCGTTATATTTTTGGCCTATAAACCAGTAAAGAAGATTATTAAAAAAAGAGCTGATTATGTCGAAGGAAATATCAAAGAAAGTAAAGAAAAGAATATTGAAGCAGACAAAAACGTCGAACAAGCCAAGGCTAATGTTACAGAAAGCAAAAAAACTGCTGCTGGTATTGTGAACAAAGCTCAAACTGATGCTTTAGTCGTTCAACAATCAATCATTGACGAAGGCAAGAAAAAAGCGGACCAGGAAATTGCTCAAGCTCGTGTTCAAATTGCATACGAGCAAGAAAAGGCAAAAAGCGAAGTTCGCCAGGAAATTGTCGATGTCGCTCTTGATGCTTCAAAGAAAATTTTGGAGCGAGAAGTCAACGATAAAGATAATGAAAAATTAGTAAACAATTTTATTGATGAAGTAAAAAACGAGAAAAAAGAGGGTAATTAATGGATAACGTTGGAGTGAGATATGCTAGTGCATTATATTCACTTGCCAAAGAAGATGACAAAATCATCGAATATCAAATGGCGATGAAATCTCTTCACACTTCTTTCTTAGAAGATGAAGAAGTTTTAGTGTTTCTTTCCAGCGCGTTTATCGATAAAAATGAGAAATATAAACTCATTAAAGAAATAAGTGAAGAATTCAACCTCCGCCATCTCTATCCGTTTTTAAGAGTATTAGTGGACAACCATCGCATAAACGATTTCAAAATGGTTTATCAAGAATATAATTCTTTAGCCAATGACTATCGCGGAATTGATGAAGGTTTTGTCTACTCGACCACGCCATTAAGCGAAGAAAAAATACATGAAATAGAAGACGCTATTGCAACTCATAGCAAAAAGAAAATTGAACTCGTAAATAAAATAGATCATTCGTTAATAGGTGGCATTAAAGTCATCGTTCACGATCGAGTCTATGACGCTTCGATAAAAAATAAAGTTGAAGCACTCAAATCAAAATTAATGGAAAATAGGTGAGATTATGCAAATAAAATCAAAGGAAATTAGCGCTCTTATCAAAGAGCAAATCAAAGGTTATGAGCACAAGCTTGAAACCAATGATGTTGGTAGTGTAGTCACCGTAGGTGATGGCATTGCTCTAGTATATGGTCTAGATAAAGCAATGCTAGGCGAACTTTTGGTTTTCCCAAATGATGTTTATGGCATGGTCATGAACCTTGAAGAAGAACATGTCGGTTGTGTTTTGCTTGGTGATGACACCAAAGTTAGCGAAGGCGATTTAGTTAAGAGGACTCATTCAGTCGTGGAAGTCCCTGTTGGCGAAGCTTTGTTAGGCAGAGTAGTCAATGCTTTGGGTCAACCAATCGATGGTCTTGGTGAAATTAAATCTACAAAAAGTCGTCCTATTGAAAGAATAGCCCCTGGGGTTATGTCAAGAGAATCTGTCAATACTCCTCTCCAAACTGGAATAAAAGCTATCGATGCGATGATTCCTATTGGAAGAGGTCAAAGAGAACTCATTATCGGCGATCGTCAGACAGGAAAAACCGCAATTGCAATCGACACTATTATCAATCAAAAAGATCAAGGCGTTTACTGCATATATGTTGCGATTGGACAAAAAAACTCCAGCGTGGCAAGCATTGTCAACAAACTCAAACAATATCAAGCTTTGTCTTACACTGTGGTGGTTAGCGCTACCGCAAGTGAACTTGCTCCTTTACAGTACATCGCTCCATATGCTGGAATGTCGATGGCTGAAGAGTGGCTTGAACAAGGGAAAGACGTTCTTATCGTATTTGATGATTTGAGTAAGCATGCCGTTAGTTATCGTACGCTTTCCTTATTATTGAAAAGACCTCCGGGAAGAGAAGCATATCCAGGCGATGTTTTCTATCTTCATTCAAGATTACTTGAAAGGGCTTGTAAACTCGCTCCTGAATTTGGTGGTGGTTCAATCACTGCTTTGCCAATTATTGAAACACAAGCAGGGGATATTTCAGCTTATATTCCGACCAATGTAATTTCTATTACTGATGGGCAGATTTTCTTGATGAGCGATTTATTCAATTTAGGTCAAAGACCTGCTATAGACTCTGGTTTCTCTGTTTCACGTGTTGGTAATGCCGCTCAAAATAAAGCGATGAAAAAGGTTGCTAAATCATTGAAGATTGAACTTGCAAACTATAATGAACTTCAATCTTTTTCACAATTTGGTAGCGATCTTGATATCGAGACTAAAAAAGTACTCGCACATGGCGTTGTTTTGATGGAATTATTGAAACAAAACCAATACGATACATATCCTGTAAGCAAACAAATCATTGAGATTTTTGCAGTTAAAGAAAAATTCTTAGATAATTTAGCATTGACAGATGTTAGACCATTACTTGCTAGATTATATGACAGTATTTCATCTCAACACAAAGAAATCATTGAAGAATTAAACGATAAAAAAGATTTAAGCAAAGAGCTGGAAGAAAAATTATATGCGACTTGCAAAGAATTTTTTGAATTGAATAAAGAAGGCAAATAAATTATATGTCATTGGGCTTGAACAAAACTAAAAGGAGAATTACAAGCGTTAATTCCACTAAAAAAATAACCAAAGCTATGGAATTAATCGCTACCGTTAAACTTAAAAAGTTTAAAAATGTAATGCTCGATAATTCACTCTATAGCGAAGAGATTTTTGCAATTGCCCAAGAAATATTTCATAATTCAACTAAAATCAGCTCCATTTATACATCTGAAAATGAAGTAGACAAAGATTTATATGTCGTGATTAATTCGAATCTTGGACTGTGCGCATCTTATAATAATAATGTTTTTCATCTCATCGACAAAACAGTTAAAAAAACTGATAAGTTAATCGTCATTGGCAGTCGTGGTTTAACACATTACACCAACGAAGGTTTTGATCTTGAAGAAGAACATCAATTTTTTAGCAACGGCATTAACTATAAAGGCATTCAAGAGTTGATCTCATTTGTCCTAAATGAATATGTTTCAAAGAAATATGCTCATGTTAATTTGATATATACACATTATGTGAACTCTTTAAAATTTGAGCCGATGGTTTTTCAAATATTTCCGGTACCAATTATTAAGACGAAAGATGATTATAAAGAATACCCGCCATTATTCGAGCCAAATATTCAGACGGTGGTGGATGAAATCATCCCTTTATATTTGACAACTATTCTCTACCAAAAAATAATTGAATCTATGGTTTCGGAGCAGGCTTCTAGAAGAACAGCTATGGAAAATGCTAATGATAACGCTGATGACTTACTTGAAAAATTAACTCTTGAATACAACAAAGCACGACAATCTGCTATCACGCAAGAAATCACTGAAGTTACTAGTGGTTCAAGCGCCAACTCATAAAGGAGGAAGAACAATGAACAATTTATTAAAAGGAACAATTATACAAGCAGTAGGGCCTGTTATCGATGTACGATTCACAGATGAACACCTTCCTGAACTTTTAACTGCTCTTCGCATCCCTCTTGGGAATGATAAAAGCCTTACGGTTGAGGTTGCTCAGCACATTGGCGATGACGTCGTTCGTTGCATCGCAATGGGTCCAACTGAAGGCATCGTTCGTGGCATGGAAGTCATCAACACTGAAAATCCAATTATGGTTCCAGTAGGAAAAGAAACTTTAGGGCGTATGTTTAATGTTTTGGGCGAACCAATCGATGGTATGGAAGATATTTTTGCTAGTAGTAAACGTATGCCGATCCATCATGATGCCCCAGCTTTTAAAGATCAATCGGTTTCAAGCCAAATCCTTGAAACAGGAATAAAAGTTATCGATTTATTGTGCCCTTATGTTAAAGGTGGCAAAGTTGGCCTATTTGGTGGCGCAGGAGTAGGAAAAACTGTTTTAATTCAGGAACTTATAAATAATATTGCAACCGAGCAACACGGAATTTCTGTATTTGCTGGAGTTGGAGAGAGAAGCCGTGAAGGCAATGACTTATATTTTGAAATGAAAAAATCTGGTGTTTTAAGCAAAACTGCCTTGATTTTTGGTCAGATGAATGAACCACCTGGAGCTAGAATGAGAGTAGGCTTATCAGCTTTGACGATGGCTGAATACTTTCGCGATGTAGCTCATCAAGATGTTCTACTTTTTATCGATAATATATTTAGATTTACTCAAGCTGGCAGCGAAGTTTCAGCTTTGCTTGGGCGTATGCCAAGTGCCGTTGGTTATCAGCCAACCTTGGCTACAGAAATGGGCCAGTTACAAGAAAGAATTACTTCAACAAAAGATGGTTCTATTACTTCTGTTCAAGCGATTTATGTTCCAGCTGATGATTTAACCGATCCAGCCCCTGCTACAACATTTTCGCATCTCGATGCTAAAACTGTTCTTGATAGAAATACTGCATCATTAGGTATTTTCCCTGCTGTTGATCCTTTGGAATCCTCATCAAATGTTCTCGACCCAAATATTGTTGGCCAAGAACACTATGATGTTGCTCGTCGTGTACAACAATTGCTTCAAAGATATAAAGAACTTCAAGACATCATTGCTATTTTAGGTATTGATGAACTTTCAGAAGAAGATAAACTTGTCGTTGCTAGAGCAAGAAGAGTAAGAAACTTTCTTTCCCAACCATTCCATGTTGCCGAGCAATTTATGGGCATGCCGGGAAAATATGTACCTGTTAAAGAAACGATTAGATCTTTTAAAGCAATTCTGGATGGTCAGTACGATTCTTATCCTGAAAATGCATTTCTATATGTTGGCAGTATTGAAGAGGTCGCTGAAAAAGCGAAGAAACTATAAATATGTCATTTCGTCTAGTTATTTTAACACCTCAAGGTCTTTATTTAGATAAAGAAATTGATGAACTCTATGTCAAAACGCATCTTGGAGTCATCGGTGTTTTAACTGGTCACATTCCTTTGATAAGCCCTGTTGAGATTGCGTCAATGCACATTCTAATTAAAGGCAAAAAATATTACTATGCTGAATTCGGCGGCGTTCTTCATGTTGCTAAAGATAAAACAACTCTTATCGTCAATGATATCGAAGCACAAAAAGATATCGATCAAGCAAGAGCACTCGCTGCAAAAGATCGGGCTGAAAAACGTTTACATGAAAAAGATCCATCGACGGATCTATTAAGAGCTCAAGCCGCACTTTCACGAGCTTTGGTTCGCCTTGAAACGTTGTCAATCGATGATTCTAAGAATCATAAATAGTTATTCAAATAAGTTGTTAAACTTTCATTGGATGATTCACCTTCATAGATGAATTCATCCTTTTTTTCACCATTTTCAAATCTTACATATTGAGGCGAATATATTTGTTTCAAATCAAATTTGTTTATTAGAAGCGTTCGTTCTTCATCCGAAAGCGAATTCATGTCGAATATGGCAGTTTTCCCCTCGCTATTATTAGATATGTTTTTAAAAACATTCTGATAACTGTTGATGGCATTTGTGTCATTCATATCGTAAAAAAATACTATTGATGATCCGCTTACCAAAAAATTGTCTAATGTCTGCAATGTATCAATATGTGAAACATTTGTTATTTTTGTTTGGCTATTGAAAAGATTGGTGGTTGCAGTGATATTGCCAAGTCTTCCATTCCCTTCGACATAATTAATCAATGTTCGCCCTTTAAAAAACATCAAGGTAGGCGTGACTAGACTTGCCGGAGGCTCTCCCAATGCGTTGTTATATATTTTAGAATATTCATCATAGACATCCGAATATAAATCTGTTTCCATATAATAGATAAGAGCCTTGCTATTATAAATATACTTTATAATATTTGGCGAGGCAGCTACGCAATGAGAACATGTTTCGCTTGCAATATATAAGGTAAAATCCTGTCCGCTATTCATAAGCGACTTTGTATATTCTCCGTTTACCGAATATGTCCAATCAGCAACTTTTTCGTCACTGGTTGGCTCATTTTTTGAAATAATTTCTTGATTGATTTGTATCATCGATGGGTTTGACGAGCCGCAAGAAGATATCCCTATTAGAAATGGGGCAAATGCTAGTATTACAACCATCTTTTTCATATTTTAAATTATACCATTAAACCTTGTTTTATCTATATATTTATAATATATTAATATACGTAAGTTAAGGAGAATATAAATGAACGTTTGGCATCGTGTAAGCAAAGAGAGAATTAAGCCTGATTCTTTTCTCGCTTGCGTTGAAATTCCTAAGGGATCAAAAAACAAATATGAATTTGATAAAGAAACTGGCGCATTGAGATTGGATAGGATTTTGTATACATCAACTCACTATCCGCACAACTATGGTTTTATACCTAGAACATACGCGGATGATGATGACCCATTGGATGTTCTAGTTCTATGCTCAGAAAGCATCGTTCCATTAGCATTAGTGGAATGCTATCCAATTGGCGTTTTGGAAATGCAAGATGGTGGCCAGCGTGATGAAAAAATTATTGCGATTTGTTCCCACGACCCATTATTTAACTGCTTTAAAGAATTAGAAGATTTACCACCCCATATCATGGAAGAAATAAAGCACTTCTTTACCGTTTATAAACAACTTGAAGGTAAACAAACTGTGGTCAACGAAATGCATGGTTCTGATTACGCTAAGAAAGTTATCCAAGAAGGTATTGATTCATATCAAAAGACTTACGGTGATAACTATCTATATAAAAAGTATATCGCCGATATTGAATAGGATTTCTCAAATTTTTAAAAAGATGCTTTATAGGGCATCTTTTTTGCTATTTGCAATTTCAATAAATCGCTTATCATTTGTTTGACGATATTTCATCATCGCCCAGTAAAACCAAAGATAGTTTTCAAATTCCATTAGTTTTTTTATCATATTAAAATATTTTTTATCATCTTTTTTCTCTATTTCAACATAAGAGATAAAATCTCGAATCAAGTCGTTGTCATCGATGTTATTTTCGCTCAAAAATGAAGCGATATCGAAAGAAGGATAATTCATTGAGGCGAATTCCCAATCAATAAGTACTGCATATCCATCTTTTAATAAAATGTTGCCTCTTACTAAATCATTATGGCAAAGTACCATTTTTTCATCTTTAAGTTCATCCTGAAGTTCTTTGATCAACCTTTCTTCATGGTGAGAATTTAAGCTGACATGCGATTCCTCTTTATAATATTTAAACCTCTCAAACATATCAAAATTAATCTTTGTATTTAGATTTGCTGAGTGAAGAGCATATATACTTCGAGCAATTGCCTTAAACTCATCATCGAGATATGGGTATGATAGACGGTGACTATTTGAGATATAACTTGAAATTTTTGAGCCATCAAGAGGTGAGAAAGTTATTATTGTTTCACTTAAACCCATTTCTGCCATTCGTAAAGCTATATCGCGTTCCAATTTTAAATTATAGTATTTATCGCTGTTTTCTTTTCTAATTCGTACGACATAATCATTGTTGATTAAAAATGTATCGTTAGATAGCCCTTCTTCAAGTTTATTGCATGAAACAGCTTTTCTTCCGCTCATCTTTTCGAATAGTTCTTCCGCTTTATTCATAAAAATTATTATAGTCTTGTGCTTTAATGGTTTCCACTTTATTATTTTAATCGTGATACACATAGTTTTATATCATCCATCGATGCCACAAAATGTTGGCAATATTTTGCGCACTGCAATGGCTACTGGATCAATTGTAGACATCATAGGTCCTCTTCCTTTTTCTCTTGATGACAAATCACTTAAACGTGTTGGTATGGATTATCTTCTTGAAGCTAAATATATTGTTTATCGAGACTTTGATGAATTCGAAAAAACACATCAGAAGTCCAATATTTTTTATGTTACAAGATATTCGCATGTTCCATATACTACTCCAAAATATAATCTAACCAATGAAGATTTATTTATAATGTTTGGCAACGAGTCAACTGGAATCGATAAAGATATATTAAAAAGAAATTATGATAAAACAGTTAGAATTCCTATGATGCCAAATGCCCGAAGTTTAAATTTATCTAATAGCGTTGCTATCGTTGTTTATGAAGTGCTTAGACAGAAAGGTTTTCCAGATTTGGCGACATCTGATGTGATTAAAGGAGGTCACACCATAGACTAAATGCTTTTTTTAATAGCCGATTGTAGTAGTTTTTTAGTTTTTTCTGAAATATTCTTGATGTGACATGTCTCATAATTTTTCATTTTTACAAGGCCTTCTTTTCCAGCCTTTTTAATGTTCGACAGTTTTGTATAAGTTACATCTCCATCACTTTTTTTGGACAATAGTACAACCAATTCGCATGCAGTTTGGATAATGTTATCAGATGGTCTTTTTTCAAGCCTTACAACAAGATGCGAACCATGAATGTCTTTTATATGAAACCAATAATTGTTGCGCTTTGCTATTTTAAATGAAATCGTTTCATTTTGTGCGCTGTTCTTTCCAAAAATATATTTTGTTCCATTGTCATTTATTTCGAAATAGTAGTGGTTAATAATATTTTTGGCTTGCTTATTCTTGTCTTTTGAAAAAGATTCAATTTCTTTTAATTCTTCGCTGTCTGCTTCATCAATATGAAGTAGGGAATCGCGATTTTGCTCGATTTGTTCTTGAGCGATTCTTATTTGCTCTGGAATTTGTTTCAGAGCATTTCTTGCGCTTTTATATTTTTTATAAAATATTTGTATATTATCAGTAAAACTATATTTTGGATCTAATAGGAACTCATGTCCTTGTACTAGCACTTTATTTTGTTTTTTATCACCATCAATAATTAATTGGTCAGCGGCTTCTTTATATAGCAAAGATATATTTGCATTGTCTAAGTCGATCTTTAAAATTTTAATTTTTTCTTCCAACTTTGCGTTTTCTTTCTCGATTCTTTTAGTGTATTTCTCTTTTAATTCATCGTTAGAAATAATATTTTTTACATCGCTATTAATAGACGAAATATAATCATTCAAAACAAAGGCGTTGTCGACTGAAGTGGTGAATAAAAGCTTTGATGGTGCTACATATTTTGAACTTGTGTTTGTTAGTAGTTTTTTGCTATTGAAAACAATTTTATTTGTGCCATCGCAAAGCACGGCATAAACGTGTTTTGGAAAAAGTTCTATAATCAAATGATAACTTTCATTTTTATACATGCTATTTGTGACATTAAACTTAATATCAATTATTCTATCGTAATTAATTATTGCAAAGCTTACTATAATGGCGCCTATCAGTTTTTGTTTTAATTGTTTAACAAACTTTTGCTCAGGAGCTTTTTTTCTAATGGAATTAATATAATAAACATAAGGACAATCTTGGTTTAATGAAACAATCAATTGAATGCTTTTATTGCCAAAAAAATTAAAAACAAAAGCGTTATTGCTGATATTTTTGATATCATCGATCTGTTTATTGACTATGTTTTCATTTAATTTGTCAATAATAATCTTAAGATTTTCTACTGTAATTTTCATTTGATAAAATTATACCATTTTTAAATATCTATTTTGATAAATTAACTGAAAATTGTAAATATTGTATTTATGTTTGTTGAAAAAATGACCAAATCAATTTATACTAACTATAAGTTAGGTTAACTTTTATGAAAAAAATTGCCTTTTTATTCGCAACCGCAATGTTATTAACAGCATGCGGTGGAACATCAGAGTCGACAAAGAGCACTTTTACTGTAACTTTTGAAAATTATGATTCTAGTGTTTTATATACTACTGAAGTCAATCCTGGCCAAGAAGCTATTTACGTTGGGGATATTCCCACTAAACCAAGTTTGAATCCGAAAATTTCTTATGTATTCTCTGGATGGGATAAACCATTGACAAACATTCTCTCCGATTGCACTAGAGTTGCTCAATACCGAGAAGACTATTCTTATACTAAGGGCCTTTCCTTTAGTTATGTTGAGGAATATGACTCATACGAAGTCAAATCCTACATCGGCTCTGAAACCGACATTATTGTTCCACCTTATTATTCTGGCAAGTCTGTGTTTTCTCTTGGAGATAGGGCTTTTGCCAACACTGCTATAACTTCTATCTCAATTCCTTCTTCAATCCTTATTATTAAAAGTAATTGCTTCGATAATTGCTTAAGTTTAACCAGTGTTGAAATTCCTGAAGGCGTGACACAAATTCGCGATTATGTATTTGTTCGTTGTGCTAATTTAGTAAATGTTTCTTTTCCTAAAACCTTGCAAAATGCATCTTGGTCATCAATGTTTATTTATGCCACCTCACTATCAAGCATCACTATTGCTTCTGGGAATGCATTTTATAAAGCAATCGATGACATAGTTTATAGTGCTAATGGCAGCGACCTTCTTTTTTGCCCACCTGCAAATAATCAAGAGAATGTTGTTGTTCCAAGTGGAGTAACTTCAATTGCTTCTGGTTCATTTCATAATTGCAGCAATTTAAAAACTATTCAATTTCCAACTTCTTTAACATCAATAGGATCAAATTCATTCTATGATTGTGCTTCTCTTTCGAGCATTAGCATACCCGCAAATGTGAACTCTATTAGTTCGACTGCTTTTGCACATTGCGCCAAACTTTCTAGTATAACTGTTGATGCAACTAACCAAAATTATAAATCTTCTTCAAATGTTTTATATTCATACTCTGGTCTAACTTTGCTCACATATCCTGCTGGCAAAACAGACACTTCTTATACTATTTTAGATGGTGTTGAAACAATTGCTTCTTGCGCTTTTGATTACGCAAAATCTTTAACTTATATCGTCATTCCTAACACAGTTTCTTCTATTGAATCAAATGCATTTAGCACTGACAATGCAGAGTGTAAATTATTTTTTAAGGGTTCATCATTGCCAAATAGTCTTGGCGATAATTGGAATTATAACAATTTAAAATACTATTTTTATAGCGAGACACAGCCAACTGAAAGCAATAAATATTGGCGCTACGTTTCAGGCGTTCCGACTATTTGGGTTTTATAATATAAAGGGGATATATAATGGAATCATCACACACATCAAAACAGAAAAAACAAGGTCTACTAATTATTATTTCCGGGCCTTCTGGCGTTGGCAAGGGAACTATCAGACGTTTAGTCATGAGAAACAAATCCTTGAATCTTGTTTATAGTGTTTCCATGACCACGAGAGCAAAACGTGAAAAAGAAACTGATGGTGTGGATTATTTTTTCGTTAATAATGATGAATTTGACAAAGCGATTAAAGAAGGCAATCTTTTGGAATGGGCAACATTTGTTGGAAATCGTTATGGAACCCCCAAAGATTATGTCGACAAATTAAGAAATGATGGCAAAAATGTTCTTCTGGAAATCGAAGTCGAAGGGACAAAACAAGTTATGGCAAAGCAAAAAGGAAGCAATGTCATTTCAATATTTCTTATTCCCCCATCTTTTGAAGATCTAGAAGCAAGAATACGCCATCGTTCAACGGAAAGCGAAGAAATAATTCAAAAGCGCCTTGAAAAAGCTAAAGCCGAAATGAATCTTAAATTCAATTATCAATATGTAGTTTTAAATGATGATCCAAAACGTGCAGCCAAAGAGATACAAGATATAATTCGTTCAAAACTAAATGCTAAAATTCATAAATAAGGACATCGCTGAATGCTGTTATTAGATGTTCTCATCCAATACACGGCTCATGCGGTGAACCGTCCGTTTTCATATCTTTATAGTGGAAAAAAACATGTCGATATCGGTTATCGTGTTTTAGTTAATTTTCACAATGCTAAAATTGTTGGTTATGTCGTAAATATAAAAAACGAAACCCGCGATAAAAAGCAACTGGAAGAGCAATTGGGATTTGATATTTCACAAATCATCGATGTTATCGACGATAGCCCTTTGTTAAATGGCGAACTGATGAAATTATCGGACGAAATATCATCTTATTATTTGGCACCAAAAATATCAGTTCTTCAAGCTATGCTTCCACCGTCATTAAAACCAACAATAAACTCTTTAAAAGCGCCTAAAATCAAATATGAGCATTTTGTTAGGGCGTTGACAAGTGATGAAGATGGTTTGACTCCAAAACAAATCGAACTTTTACGATTGATTAAAACCAACGGTCAAATTCTTAAAAGCGATATCAATTCACCATCTATTTTAAAAAGATTGCTAGAACTTAAAAAAGTTGAACTATTCGATATTGAAAAATCATGTTTAAAAGTTTTGGATTTTGAAAAAGAAGAGAAAAAAATTTTAACACTTGATCAACAATCCGCTGTTACAAGTATATTAAATAGTGACAAAATGGTCTCGTTGCTAGAAGGTGTTACCGGAAGTGGAAAAACCGAGGTATATCTTTCCTTGGCTGAAGAAACGCTCAAAAAAGGTTTAGATGTCTTATTCTTGGTTCCTGAAATTAGTTTGACACCGATAATGGTGGAATATTTCTCTCGACGTTTTGACAATAAGGTTGCTATTCTTCATAGTGAATTAACACCTGCTGAAAAATATGATGAATATCGTCGCATAGCAAATGGCGATTGCCATATTGTTGTTGGGGCTCGTAGTGCGATTTTTGCCCCATTAAAACATATAGGATTAATTATATTAGATGAGGAGCATGTTGAATCATATAAGCAAGAAAACTTGCCTTATTATCATGCTAAAGAAGTTGCTCTTATGCGTGCAAAAATGAATAACGCTAAAGTTGTTCTTGGTTCAGCCACTCCATCGTTAGAGACGAGGGCAAGAGCAATTAAAGGCGCCTATAATCACGTTTTTCTTTCTCACCGAATAAATGAACAAGCTTTGCCTAAAACCTATATCGTTGATTTGCTTGACAGTCGAAATCTTTCGCGAGAGTCAGTAATGTTTTCTAATTTATTAATTGAGAAGATGAAAAAGACATTATCCGAATCTCATCAAGTGGTCATTCTTATGAATCGTCGAGGTTATTCAACATATCTTAGCTGCCGCAGTTGTGGTCATACATTTAAATGTCCTAATTGCGATCTCGCTCTCACTTATCATCGCGAGGACAATCTTCTCAAATGTCACCATTGTGGACATGTCGAATTGATGCCGACAATTTGTCCGGAATGTGGTTCTACACATTTGGCAAAGAATGGTTTTGGAACGGAAAGAATTATTGACGAAATTCATAAATTGTTTCCTAATTATAAAGCTATTCGTCTCGATTCTGATGTGGGGAAAGTTAAAAACAATATCGCCAAAACACTTTCTGAATTTAGATCTAAAAAAGCTGATATCTTAGTTGGCACACAAATGGTTGCTAAAGGGCACGACTTTCCTAATGTGACTTTAGTGGCTGTTCTTTTAGCCGATATCGGTCTTAACATGCCATCGTTTAGAAGCAGCGAACGCACTTTTCAATTGATAACGCAAGCAGTTGGTCGTAGTGGACGTGGAGACTATGCTGGAGAAGCTGTGATTCAAACATATGTTCCTGATCATTACGCAATTAAATTTGCTGCCAAGCAAGATTATAATGGTTTCTTTAATAAAGAAATCGAAGTACGTAGAATTCAGCAATATCCCCCATATTCTTTTGTCCTTAGCATTTCTTTGTCATCTAGTGATGAATCATTGGTTGAGAAAACGATTAATCAACTTGCCGATGACATCATTAAGCAAGATTTCAAAGATGTTCAAGTATTAGGGCCCACAACCCCATTTATTCCTTATGAAAATAAGAGTTTTTGTCGCGACATTCTCATCAAATATAAATCTGGGAAAGAAATAAAAAATTATTTAGCAAAATTAGCGCAATCTCTTGCTAGCAAAACCAATATTCATATTTCGATAAATGTGGATACTTATGGTTTTTAACAAAAACATAAGAAAATGTATTATAATTAAAAATTAGTGAGGTATTTATGATAACCATTTCTATTCTTGGCCTAGACCAATATGCAATTGCTTATTATGCAAAAAATCATACGAAAAATATTGCTAATCTTTATGAGATAAGCGAGGACGATTTGAACTTTTATGCTCCAAATAGTTTTATTTATCACTATGGTGTCGAACAAAACTCTTGGAATGCATTGGTGAGAGTCCATGCTCCTGAAAAATATCGTGTTTTTCAAGAAAAAATTGCCAAATATATCATGAAGACTATTACTGATGTTTCAATTAATGTCGCCATTGAATTTTATTACTATGACGCAAAAAATCGTTATGAAAGAATCAATCCAGAATATCCTCGTTTTATCACTGAAGCTAACGTTGTTAGGGAACAAGAATATAGCGAAGAAGAAGACGATGAAGATGATGACTGCTGCGAGGATGAACATCAGCATGAAGAAGTTTATGGTGGCAACATCTTTGAAGGCGTCTTGCCTAAGGATGACAACAAATAGAATATAGTTTTTTAATATTGTATTTGCTAATATTAATATTAGAAAGAGCAATAATATGAAAGAAATCATCACCGCACAATCCGTGCTCAAACTAATCTTATTTACTGATACATCATTTTCACTAGCTTTGAAAAAAACTTTTTTAAATCACGATGATTTACAAGATGTTAGAGGTATTTCATCAACTTTAGTTGGATGCGAATTGCGCCATCATTTCTTGTTTGAATTTTTAATTGTCGATAGCAAAACCGTGCTATCCGATGATGAAAAATGCTTAGTCTACATCGCTCTTTCTAATAACTTATTTTTAAAAAGACTCGATGATGAAAGCGTCAATTCATTCATTAAAGAACAACTTGGTGACGAGCGTTATCATGCTATAGAAAAACTTTTGACATATCACGATTCTCCTAATGATTTGATTCCAAATTCTATTTCTCGTGATTCAATCGAATTTTTGTCTTTGCGTTTTAATACGCCTATTTGGGTGATTAAAATGTGGCAAAAACATTTTGGCAAGGGCATTACATTTAAACTTTTAAAGAAAAATGCTAAACCACAATTATTGACTTGTCGTATCATGAATGCTCAAACAACTGAAGAACAAGTTTTAAAAGATAATAATGCATTTAAGCCTACTGCTATTAAAGATATTGTTCTTTTCGATGGAAAAGCTCCGAAAAAACGTGCAGATTTCTTTAGAAGTTTTGATGTTTATCCTGAAAAATTAGCTGTTAAAGATTTCTTCGATAAATTCAGCCAGCCAAATGTTCGCAATATATTGGTCTATAGTGGCTATGATAATTCTTTGGTATATGAGTTATATCAAAAATATGGCCGTGATGTAAATTTCTACGTTGGAGTTTCTAATCTCGAGGAAAGATTTGAACTAACAAGAACATTCAGACTATCCAATTCCAAAAATATTTTGATATTTAACGCTCCAGATCCATATTCGATGGAAGCTGCTATCAATAATGAAGCCGATTTAGTCGTGGTAGCCCCAAACAGTTCATGTTTCGACGAAATCAGGCAATATCCAGATTTTTTAATAAAATTTAAACAAGAATCTATCGATGGATTAATCGCTCAACAAAAAGCTGCTCTTGAAGGAGCTTCGAAATATGTTGTCGAAGATGGGAAATTGGTTTATATAGTGATGACGCTAGACCGCAAAGAAAGTCATTCTGTTATCGTTGATTTCTTACAAAAACATCGCGATTTTGAAGCGGTCGAGGAACGACAAAGATTCCCATATGACGAACTTGATACTGCAATGTATTACGCAATTTTAAAAAGAGTAGGGGAATCGCGAAGTGACTAATCTATATGGCATAACTTTTCCAAAATTGGAAGAGCTGATGGTAAATTTAGGGCAAAAAAAGTTTCGAGCTCAGCAATTGTATTCATGGCTTTATTTAAAACATGCTAATTCTTTTGATGAGATGAGTGATATTTCCTTATCTTTTCGTGAAATTCTAAAAAAAGAATTTTGTTTGAAAAAGCCAACAATATTTAAAAAACAAGTCAGTTCTGATGGGACAATCAAACTTTTATTAGAAATGGAAGATGGCGCCAAAGTTGAAACTGTTTTAATGCGTTATGAATACGGAAACGTCATTTGTGTTTCATCTCAAGTTGGCTGTAATATGGGATGCTCTTTTTGCGCTTCTGGATTGTTAAAAAAGACAAGGAATCTTGAAACTTTCGAAATGCTTGGACAATTCCTTGTGGTGAATGATTTGTTAGCACTTGAAAACGAACATGTTACTCACGTTGTTGTAATGGGTACAGGCGAGCCATTTGATAATTATGACAACGTTCTAGATTTTGTTCGCATCTTAAATTACCAAAAAGGGATTGCAATAGGTGCGAGGCATATCACCGTTTCAACATGTGGACTTGTCGACAAAATTCGACAATATGCTCATGAAGGCATTCAGATTAACCTCGCTATATCTTTACATGCCCCTAATGATGAAATTAGAAATAGAATTATGAGAATCAATAAATCATATCCAATTAAAGAAGTTATTGAAGCTGCTCGTTATTATGAAAAAGAAGCAGGTCGTCGTGTTACTTTTGAATATATTCTCCTTAAAGATATTAACGATTCGCAATCTTGTGCTGATGAATTGTCTGATTTAATTCGTGGAATGCTTGCCTATGTCAATTTAATTCCTTATAACGAAGTGGATGAGAATTCATTCAAAAGAAGCGATGATAAAACTATCCATGATTTTCTTGATCGTTTAACTAAACGTGGCATTACTGCTACAATTAGAAAGGAATTTGGCTCTGATATCGATGCTGCTTGCGGACAGTTACGTGCCAAATATGCAAAAAGATGAAATCGCAAAAGAATAATGGGCAATTTGCCTATAAGACAAATATTGGAAAAGTTCGCATGATCAACGAAGATCAAGCTATTGCTTTAACCAATTCTAATGGCGATGTTCTTTTGGTGGTTTGTGATGGAATGGGCGGCCATAACAAAGGTGATTATGCTTCTAAATATGCTATCGATTTCGTTTCTGAGGCGTTTCGTAAAAAATCTCATTTCTCCACTATGTTTTTAACAAGGCATTGGCTTTCTCGCACTATTCGTGATGCAAATTCTGGTATATATAATGAAGCTTATCGTAATCCATCTTATAAAGACATGGGAACTACACTTGTTCTTGCTTTAATCGTTAGAGATAAATTACTAATTGCCAATGTTGGTGATTCTCGTGCTTACGAAATTAAATTTAATGGACTAACGCAATTGACCACCGATCAAACATATGTTGATTACCTGTATCGAACAGGCAAAATTACTAAGGAAGAAATTGAAAACCACCCAAAGCGTCATGTTTTAATGAATGCCTTAGGCATCTATCCATCTATAAACGTTGATATTATTGCTATGCCTTATATTGGAAGTTCAATCTTTTTATGCAGCGACGGACTTTATAATAATCTTGCTGAAAAAGAAATTTTATCAATTTTGCAAAGCGATGATCGCATTGCGCAAAAAGTCGATATGCTTATTCGAACCGCTAATAAAAATGGTGGTTCTGACAACATGGCTATTAGTTATTGGGAGAGCAAGCAATGATACATATCGGCGACAAAATCGATGAGCGTTATCGCATTGTCTCACGTGTTGGTTCAGGTGGCATGGCAGAAGTCTACGAAGCGATTGATGTCATTACTAAAAAACAAGTTGCGATTAAAGTTATTAAAGAAGAATTGATGTCTTCGCAAGACAATTTAAAACGTTTTAAATATGAAGCCATGTCATCAGCAAGTCTTAATCACCCAAATATAGTTAGAGTGTATAACCAAGGTGAAATCGATGGCAGGCCATATATTGCTAACGAATTCATCAAAGGTCAGACATTAAAAGAAAAAATTGAATTTTCCACAAAACTGACTGTTTTAGAATCTTGTGAAATCATGCTTCAACTTACTAGCGCTGTCGAGTATATTCACAATCATGGTGTGATTCATCGTGATATAAAGCCACAAAATGTTTATTATATGTCTGATGGGACGGTAAAATTGGGCGATTTTGGTATTGCCATGGAAGAAGGAGACGCAAAAGACAATTCGAGCGCTTCAATCATGGGCAGCGTTCATTATTTAGCCCCTGAAATTTGCCAATCTAAGCATGTAACAACAAAAAGTGATATTTATTCTTTAGGTGTGACATTTTTTGAACTTTTAACTGGCCGTTTGCCTTATGAAGATGGAACCCCTGTTGATATCGCTATTCAACACGTAAAAAAGCCGTTCCCGAGTCCTTGCAAATTTAACTCAAATATTTCTAAAGAAATAGAACATATAATTTTTAAGGCTTGCAAGAAAAATCCCGATGAACGATACGCTTCTGCTAAAGAAATGCATGATGATATTGAAATTGCTATGCATCACAAAGATAATTTTAAAGAAAAGAGAAATTTCTTTTCTCGCATATTTGGGTTTAAAAGCGACTAATGGAAGGCAAAATTGTTTCCACGATAGGTGGAGTCTTTACTATCTATGCTGATCACGTGACTTATAATGTTTTTTCTAAAGGCATTTTACGTTTCCAGAATAAAAATTTATTAGTAGGTGACAATGTATTGTTTTCAGAAACTTCATTAATGATTGAAGAATGCCAAGAAAGAAAAAATTCTTTAAAAAGGCCAAGAGCAGCAAACGTCGATCAAATTGTTATAATTATGAGTGTCAGCGAGCCTTCTTTATCTCCTTATTTATTATATAAATTTTTGACTTATGCCAATAGTTTGAATATTCCATCTTCGGTCATTTTTACAAAGACAGATATTTGCAATGAAATGAATGATGTTTTATCTCTTAAAAATGATTTAGAAAAAATTGGAGTGCCAACCATTATCCACAACAAAGGAGATGGCGTTACATCGGAATTGAACGAATTATTCGCTAAAAAAGTTTCTCTACTCATGGGACAAACAGGAGCTGGTAAGTCGTCATTAATTAATTCATTAGATGATAAGTTTGCTCGTGAGATAGGTGATTATTCTATCGCTCTTGGCCGAGGGAAGCATCAAACAAAAGAGGTTATTCTTCTTCCATATAAAAATGGTTTTATTGGTGATACTCCAGGTTTTTCTTCTCTCGAACTGGACATTTTTAAAGAAGATTTAGCTAAGTTATTTCCTGGTTTTAACGATGCGACAAAATGCTATTATTCTAATTGTCTTCATGTTTCTGAAAAAAATTGTGCGATAAAAGAAGAACTCAATCAAAAGATTATTCCAATGCGCGCATATGATATATACTTAAAGATGCTTGAAGAATTGCCATTTAAAAAGGAGAAATATCGATGAAACACTCATATATAGCGCCTAGTCTACTTGCTGCTGATAAAAATCATTTATTAGATGAAATTCATCTCGTTGAAAGATTAGGTGCTGAATATCTTCATTTTGATGTTATGGATGGCAAATTTGTTCCTAATGTTTCATTTTCACTTGCTGATTTTAAGCAAATTGCTAAAGAGCATTCCATGATAAACGATGTTCATATCATGATTGAAAATCCATTGGAAATGGGTCCATTGTTCGCTCTTGATGGCGCTGATATTGTTACTTTTCATTATGAAGCTCTTCATTCTAAAAAAGAGATTTTAGACACTATTTCTGCTATAAAGGAATACGGCTGTGATGTTGGTATTTCTATTAAGCCAAATACAAATGTGGCGGTTCTTGATGAGTTTTTGGATAAGATCGACTTAGTTTTAATCATGTCTGTTGAGCCTGGTAAAGGCGGACAAAAATTTATGTTGAATGCGCTTGAAAAACTTAAATATTTAAGAACTGAAATTGAAAAACGTCATCTCAATGTTTTATTAGAAGTCGATGGTGGAATCAATGGCGAAACTGGCCCTCTTGCTCGTCAAGCTGGCGCGGATATACTCGTTGCCGGGACATATTTATTTGGACATGATGATATCAAAGAAAGGATTAAATCGTTGAGATGATATGTTGACAGTTTTTATCGTGTTGATAATTTCCGTTTGTGTCACGTTTTTTGTCAGTGTTTTTGTCAGTGCTTTGACTTTTAAAAAAACATATCGACGTGGCTATTCATTCTTTAATGAATTTCCTTATGAACTATATTCGCCGTTTAAAGAAAATAAAAATATTTTTTATTTAATTTCTTCGATTGTATATGTTGCTTTGTCTATTGCCTCGTTTATTCCATACATTTCTCTAGCCGGCAATAACACTTCAACAATTGTTTATTTTACCTTGATTGCCGCGATTTATTTAGTGGCCCAACTCGTTTATTTATCACTGGTTTTAATTCCTGCTTTTCATATTAAAGTACACGCTATGCTAGCTACGATATTTTTCTGTTTTTCATTGCTTGCTTCATCTACTTTTGGTTTTTCTTTAATTAGCATTTATAATTACCTTCAATCGCCAGGACTTATCGTCCTTTCAATATCAAGTTTTGTGATTGCCGCTTTCGAAATTTGCATTATTTTTAATCCGAAACTTAAAGATTGGACTTTGCTTGAAAAGCAGCCAGATGATGAGTGGACTTTAACATACGCTCGGCCAAAAGTATTTCCTCTTGCGATAAGCGAGTGGCTCATCATTTTTTCTCAGTTTGCTTTGTCTCTCATCGTCTTGCTTTCATTTCTTGTTTCTTATTTTGTTAAATAAATATAGTTATTGAATACCATAAGTATTAGACAAAAAAATGGATGTTCCTTTTAATTCTTGGAATCATCCATTTTGTTTTATGATATAGACGTTTTCTAACGAGCAAATATCATTAATGTTTCAAATAAATTCAATAGATATTATCTAGATTTATTGAGCGATCTATAAGCTCTGGCAGACATTCTAACTGTTTGCATTTTGCCATCGATCTCAATTTTATATTTTTGAAGGTTGACATTCCATCTGCGGCGTGTGGCGATCAAGCTGTGTGAACGCTTATTTCCACTTAATGGACCTTTTCCTGTGACTGGGCATACTCTTGACATAAAACTGACCTCATTTCTTTACTAAACGCTTGATTAGATTAACATAAGTTAAACATCACTTCAACTAAAAATTAAATCTTAATATTTGGAAAACGCATTTTAAACTCCTCATCGCTCATTAATTTGTCGCTATATTTCAATGCGTAATCGTATATCAAACCTTTTGAATCAAATACTATATAAGTCTCTTTCCCTTTATCATCAAAAACTCGCATTACGTGATGCTTTTTTGAATATTTTTCATCAATCCAACGAAATGTTTTAAATTCGAAGAGAACATCTCCACCTGGCTTGTGATAATAAATGCCTCTTTTGTCTAATAAATAGTACGAGGTTTTAAGTGCCAAAAAACATAATAGTCCACAACCTAAAATTACACTTGCGACTATTATTAAAATTGTTATCCAGTTTTGAACCATGTATTCCCAAGAAAGAAGAAATCCACCTCCAATAATCAAAACTTCAATCAATAAACATAAACCAGAAAAAGTTATGATTAATCTTTTCGGGGAGAGCATTAATTTATTTTTTTCCATATGGTAATTATACACAATCTTCTTTTTTAGTTAAAGGCGAGATATTATTGTGCTACAATAAAAAAGTATTAGCGGAGGTAATAATAATGTCCAAAGAGATCGTTGCGATGATTTTGGCCGGTGGAAAAGGCACACGCCTTGAAGCTTTGACAAAGAAAATTGCAAAACCCGCTGTTAGTTATGGCGCTAAATACCGCATCATTGACTTCCCTTTATCCAATTGTGCAAATTCAGGAATAAACACAGTCGGTGTTTTAACACAATATGAGTCTGTTGTTTTGAACACATACATCGGAAATGGTGAAAAATGGGGTCTGAATGGTGTTCGTTCGTTGACTGCGACACTTGCACCACGTCAAACCGAAGAAGGACTATCTTGGTATCGTGGAACCGCTGATGCTATTTATCAAAACATTGATTTTTTAGACTCTCAAGATCCTGATTATGTGCTAATTCTTTCTGGCGATCATATTTATTGTACTGATTATAACGATATGCTCAAACGTCATATCGATGCTCATGCCGATTGCACAATATCTGTTATTCAAGTTCCAATGAAAGAAGCTTCTCGCTTTGGTATTCTTGTAACTGATAAAGATGGCAATATTGTTGAATTCCAAGAAAAACCAAAGAATCCAACTAGCAATCTTGCTTCAATGGGTGTTTATATATTCACTTATAAAGCACTTAGAAAAGCTCTTATTCAAGATGCACAAAATGAACAATCTTCACATGATTTTGGCAAAGACATTATTCCTTCTTATTTAGATAAAGGAAAAAAACTCGTGGCCTATGTTTTTCAAGGATACTGGAAAGACGTGGGGACTATTGCCTCGCTTCACGAAGCCAATATGGACTTATTATTGTCTAATCCAGAAAATAATTTATACAAAATTCAAAACCATCACAAAATTTATTCCGAAGATACAAACTCACATCCAGAATACATTGGAAAAGATGCTTCCGTTAAAGATTGTTTGGTCAATCAAGGCGCTATAATTCTTGGAAATGTTAAGCATTCGGTTATTTCTAATGAAGTGATAATTGAAAGCGGCGCAAAAGTTGAAAATTGCGTTGTAATGCCTGGTGTAATGATTCATAAGAATGCAGAAGTTTATAACGCGATGATTGCGCCTGATACAATCATTGAAGAAAAAGAAATAATCAACAAGGATTCAGATGAAATTATTCTTGTTGCAGCGAGGAGGAAATAAATATGTCAAAACATGTTGTTCTAGGTTTATGCAATTGCCATAGCAGCGTTGATTTAGGTCCTCTTACTGCAAATCGTGCTCTTGCTTCAACCTCATTTTTAGGACGTTATGCCTTCATCGATTTTGCGCTTTCTAATTTTTGCAACTCTGGAATTGATGATGTTGGTATTCTTATCAAAGATAACCCACGTTCCATTCTTCGACATTTAGGTTCTATGACTGCTTGGATTGAAAACACGAAGATAGGCAGGGAGTCTATACTTTTCAATGAGCGCGGAATTCTTAATCCGCCTTATAATCACGATATTTCAAATATCGTTTTTAATGAATGGATTCTAAATAGATCGAATCCAGATTACGTCGTTATTCAACCAGCCCACATCGTGGCAAAACTCAATTTTGCCCCAATTTTAAAAGAACATATTGCGAGAAATGAACAAATTACCGTGGTTTGTACCCATATAAAAAATGCTGATGTGTCTTTTGCCTCAAGCCATATTTTGAGCCTAGACAAAGATGGTTATGTTTTAAGTGCCACCAAAAATGACAAATCTAAAAAGGATGCCATTGTTTCTATGGAGTCTTATATCATCAACCGTTCGACACTCCATGATTTAATTGTAAAAGCGGAAAAAACAAACGCTTTATTTGGTTTAAAAGAGATTATTGCCGAAGTTGCTAATAAGATTATTCCTGTTCACACCTATGAATATAGCGGTTATGTTCGTTGCTTTGATTCTTTAGAACATTTCTACCATTACTCTCTTGAACTTTTAAACTATGAAGTTTCGACAAAATTATTTAAGGATGATTGGCCATTTTATACTTTGACCCACGATACTCCACCGAGTATGTTTAGCAAGGAAGCTAATGTTGTGAATTCTTTTGTGGCAAATGGCGCAACTATTGAAGGCAGCGTTGAAGGCTCAATAATTTCACGAAATGTGAAGATACATAAGAATGCGAAAGTAAAAGATTCTATTATCTTATCTAAATCAGTGATTGGCGAAGGTGTTTCTCTTGAGTATGTTGTAATCGACAAATATTGTACGATTCATGACAACACCAAATTAAAAGGAAGCAAAGAAAAGCCACTCTATATTGCGCAAGGATCTATTATTTAATATGAAGATTGCGATGGTTGCAAGCGAGGCCAATCCATTTGTTAAAAGTGGTGGTCTTGCCGATGTAGTGTATTCTTTATCTAAAGAATTAGTTATAAAAAAAGAAGAAGTGTCAGTATTTCTTCCTTTTTATCGTTCAATTAAAGAAAAATTTAACCTAGAAGTAAAAAAAGTGTGTTCGTGTGAAGTTAATTTGAGTTGGAGAAGACAAGGCGCTGATATCTTTACAACGATTGTGGATGGAATAACTTACTATCTCGTCGATAATGACTATTATTTTAATCGCGAAAACATATATGGTTATATGGATGATGGCGAACGATTTGCGTTTTATACTTTAATGGTAAGAAAAGTGATGCAAACTTTAAAATTGTCTTTTGACATCATACACATTCATGACTGGCAAGTTGGAATGCTTCCGTGCTTGATTAAAGAACAAAATCGACAAGAAAAAATCTTCTCACATACAAAATTTGTCATCACCATTCATAACGAAGCGTTTCAAGGAATGCTAGATCGTTTCTTTGTCAATGATTTCTATGGCCTTTCTGACCAATTATTCGACAATGGAAATCTAAGATTAAATGGTATGCTGTCTACGCTCAAATCTGGAATAGTCTATTCTGATAAAATTACAACTGTTTCGCCAAGCCATCGCGAAGAACTTTTGAGCGATGAATATGGAAAAGGACTTCAACACGTCCTTCGTGAAAGAATGGACAATTTTATCGGTATTGTGAATGGAATAGACACCAATGAATTTGATCCTTTAAATGATAAATTTATTGCTAAAAACTTTAATGTTTCGAATTTAATTTCTGCAAAAAAAGAGAACAAAAAAGCTTTGCTTTCATATTTCAATATCAAATATAATAGCCAACCTGTTTTTGGCTTGGTTTCACGTCTTACATGGCAAAAAGGTATCGACTTAGTTTTGTCAATTGCTCCAAAAATAATCGCGAGTGGTGGAATTATTGTCATCCTTGGTTCTGGCGAGTCTGAACTCGAACAAAAATTTGAGATGCTGCGCAATGCTTACCCGAATAATGTGGGTATCTACATTGGTTATTCTAATCCGATAGCTCACAAAATTTACGCAGGTAGTGATTTCTTTTTAATGCCATCGCTTTTTGAACCTTGCGGTATTGGGCAAATGATTGCGGAAAGATATGGGACATTGCCAATTGTAAGAAACACTGGCGGTCTTAAAGACACTGTTATATCTTACAATGGTGATAATTCTTTATCAGCCAATGGTTTTGGTTTTAATGATTACAATTATTCCGGCATTGATTATTCTGTCTCTCAGGCGTTAAAATCATATGATGACAATTTTCTTTTTAAGAAATTGCGTATCAATGCTATGAAAAAAGACAACGGTTGGTCTAATTCTGCTTTGAAATATATGGAATTATACCGCTTGTTATTAAGGAAATAAATTTATGGAATACGATCACATCAAAATTGAACAAAAATGGGCTAAATACTGGGAAGATAATCATACTTTTTTTTGCGATGTTTATGATTTTTCAAAACCAAAGTTTTACGCTCTAGATATGTTTCCATATCCAAGCGCTCAAGGTCTTCACGTCGGTCACCCAGAAGGTTATACTGCGACAGATATTATTTCTCGTATGAAAAGAATGCAAGGCTTTAATGTCCTTCATCCGATGGGATGGGATGCTTTTGGCTTGCCTGCTGAGCAATACGCATTGAAAAATAATAAACATCCAGACGAATTCACACGAGAAAACATTAATAATTTTCGCCGACAAATCAAATCATTAGGTTTTTCTTATGATTGGAGTAAAGAAATCTCTACAACAGATCCAAGCTATTACAAGTGGACTCAATGGATTTTTGCTCGATTATATGAACATGACTTAGCTTATATAAGTTATCTTCCAGTCAACTTTTGCCCAGAACTCGGAACTGTTTTAGCTAACGAAGAAGTTATTGATGGCAAATCGGAACGTGGTGGTTATCCCGTTATTCGCATGCCGATGCGTCAATGGGTTTTAAGAATTACATCATATGCCGACAAATTGCTTGAAGGTCTCGATGGTTTAGATTGGCCAAAATCTACTATTGAAATGCAGCGAAATTGGATAGGAAAATCCGTTGGCGCAAACGTGACGTTTAAAGTTCAAAATAGCGATAAAGCATTTAATGTTTTTACCACTCGTGTCGATACGCTTTTTGGATGTACTTATTGCTGCTTAGCTCCAGAAAATGAACTAGTAATGGAGATTGTATCTCCAGATAGAAAAAAACAAGTTGAAGAATATATCAAAACTGTCGCTTCGAAATCCGATATGGAAAGAACGGAATTAAACAAAGAAAAAAGCGGTGTCTTTTTAGGACGTTATGCCATAAATCCTATCAATGGTAAAAGCGTTCCGATTTATATTGCTGACTACGTTTTGAATAGTTATGGTTCAGGTGCTGTAATGGCGGTTCCAGCCCATGATGAAAGAGACTATGAATTTGCTAAAAAATATCATTTGCCAATGATCCAAGTCTTAGAAGGAGATATTTCTTCTTCAGCGATGGAAGGCGATGCAAAACATATCAATAGTGAATTTGTTGATGGTCTATATATCGATGAAGCGAAACAAAAGATGATTTCTAAACTAGAAGAAATCAAAATGGGAAGCCAAAAAATCAATTATAAATTAAGAGACTGGCTTTTCTCTCGTCAAAGATATTGGGGAGAGCCAATACCTGTTGTGAGTTTTGAAGATGGAACGCATTACGTTTTAAAAGATGACGAATTGCCTTTAGTCCTTCCTGAACTTGAACATTATGCCCCTAGTGGAACAGGAGAATCACCATTAGCTAATGCGACGGATTGGGTAAATGTTGATATAAACGGAAAATCTGGCAAACGCGAAACCAATACCATGCCTCAATGGGCAGGTTCTTGTTGGTATTTTATTCGTTATCTCGATCCACATAATGACAAGGTTATTGCAGATAAAAAATTGATTGATCACTGGCTTCCAGTCGATTTATATATCGGAGGGAGTGAACACGCTGTCCTTCATCTTTTATATGCAAGATTTTGGTATAAATTTTTATATGATATTGGTGTTGTTTCTTCAAATGAACCTTTCAAGAAATTATTTCACCAAGGGATGATATTAGGTGATAATGGCGAGAAGATGTCTAAATCGCGTGGCAATGTCGTCAATCCTGATGATGTTGTAAAAACATATGGTGCCGATACCCTTAGATTATATGAAATGTTTATGGGTCCACTCGAAGCTTCGCTTCCATGGTCTAATAGTGGTCTTGATGGCGCAAGAAGATTTATCGACCGCGTTTATCGCGCCTATACTAGCGAAGAGATGAAATCTAAATTTTCAAATGAGAATTCGCACGAATTAGATTATTCTTATAATTTTACTGTTAAAAAAGTTAGCGATGATTTTGAAAATCTAAGATTTAATACCGCCATTTCTCAAATGATGATTTTTATCAACGATGTTTATAAAGCCAAAAGCATATATAAGCCTTATATGATTTCTTTTTGTAAAATGTTTTCATGTATCTGCCCATTCATCGGTGAAGAAATATATTCATTAATGGATGAAAAAGAAACCATCGCCTATGCCAAATGGCCGACATTTGATGAAAGCAAATTATCTCTTCAAGAAGTGACTATTGCGGTGACTGTTAACGGCAAGGTTCGTGCTCAGCTTATTTGCCCTATTGATTCTAGCGATGATTTTGTCAAAGAAGAAGCTTTGAAGCTCGAGGGCGTAAAGCGTCATATCGATGGAAAAACCATTCGAAAAATTATTATTGTGAAAAATAAAATTATTAATATTGTTGCTAATTAATTTTTGTTTTTGTAATCAATAATTACGTGTGTCAATAAATCTTGAAAAGCGACATATTGACTTTTGTCTATTGAAGATGTGATAGACACATCTTTATTAAAAGCTAAATATTCAATATATGTAGAATAAGTCATCGTACCCGAAAAAGAATCGTTTTCAACTTTTAAATCGATATTGAATTCAGTGGCTTTTATTTGTTCATTTTTAATTGTGAAATTTATTTTGAAAACATTGATAGTGGTTCCATCTAATTCGGCTTCGTATTTTGATGTTAATTCATCGATATGCTCTTTTGTTGCCGTTTCGCGTGTCAACCCTTCATTTTTTAAAGCGTTGTCAACGCGCATTTTAATCAAAGTTTCCTTGTTGACATCATAATTTATAAAATATTGTTGATTTGTTTCATCGTAACTTCCGCTTGGATTTGGCATAGCGTTGATCAAGTTTTTAATATTGTCATCACTTAACTGGTGGTATAAGAAAAGCATTAAATCAAAATTTACCATATTTTCATCGATGTTTACACCGGCGTATTGGCTGATTGCAGCAACAATTATTTTTTTGGCAGTATCAAAATCGCTTTCTTCAAATTTAATTTTTGAAAAATCAGTTCCATCTTCAAATATCCTTAAAGTGTTTATTAAATCGACGGTCTTTTGGTCCAAAGTTACATACATGGTGTCGTCTTCAGTGTAGCAATCTGCGCTAAAAGCACCAGGTAGAGAAATAGGAGCATCTAAACTTGGAAGTTTAAAAGAGATTACTCCGTTAACATTTGATTCTGAAACGATGTCACTTGTTTTATTTGAATCGAGATTTATTGATTTTTTTGTTAATGGAATTTTATTTTTTTGTTCGGAAATTATGATGCTATCGCCTTTAGTGGATGCGATACTGGCTTCAAGAATTGGGGCTTGATAATATACCGCTGAGATATTCGAAAAATTATCTGCCGCTATATTCATTTGCGCTTTTAAATCTTCACTAGTTGGTCCAACTATAGAAGAACAGCTGCACAAAGTTAATGCGATAATAAAACTTGTAAATAGTTTTACCGATTTTTTCATATCTCTATTCTAAACTAAATTTTAAAATTAACAAGATATGCAAATAAGCATATAAGTCGTGTATAATAAAAAGGCACCATACTTGATTTTCAAGATGGAAGCGGAGGTTAATATGCTATTATGTATCGATATGGGAAACACCATGACAAAATTTGGTGTTTTTGATTCCAACAAATTAAAATTCAGTTATTCGGTTGCGACTGACATTAAAAAAACAATTGATGAATATCAGCTTTCTTTTGAATCGTTTTTAAAGGCAAAGAAACTTCTTGGCAAGATAGATAAATGCATTTTTTCCAGTGTTGTCCCCCCTCTTAACCAAGTTATTTCTGAAATGATTTATCGTTTGACTAAAGTAAAATTAACCCTTTTAAAGCCTGGCGTTAAAACTGGTTTAACAATAAAACTTGATCAACCAAAAGAGGTCGGAGGAGATTTAATTGCCGACGCAGTTGCTGCTACGGCAAAATATGGTTCCCCTGTTTTCGTTGTTGATTTAGGAACTGCAACCAAAATATTGGCTATTGATAAAAATGGTTCATTTTTAGGTGGAGTTGTTACTCCCGGTATTAATGTCAGTTTGAAGTCTTTAAATTCAAGTACCTCTTTAATTCCTTCTATATCTTTAGAAAAGCCTTCTAACCATATTGGAAGAAATACTAAAGATTCTGTTAACTCTGGGGTTTATTATGGGAACATTCATATGATTCGTGGAATAATTAGTGATTTCGAAAATGAAATTGGCTATTCTGCAAAAGTAATTTTGACTGGTGGTTATTCTCGTTCTTTTATCGAAGATTTTCCAGATTATATTTACGATGAAAACTTATCACTAGATGGACTGCAAATTATATATTATAGAAATGAGGCAAAAATATGCACAAAATAAATTTTGACGATTTAGCAAAAACATACAGAGCATCAGCTCTTGGTACTCTTGAAGAGTTTATAAAAATCAATTCTGTATATGATCCGTCAACCATAGCAGAAGAAAAACCTTATGGAAACGGCGTAAACGAAATGTTAGAGGCTGTTCGCCATATGGGTTTGATATTTGGCTTTGAAAGCAAAATGATAGGTGGACGTGCTGTTGAGCTTTCGTTTGGCAGTGGGGAAAAATTGATTTCGGTTTATGCCCATGCAGATGTTGTTCCTGCGACTGGAAATTGGACAAATCCGCCATTTTTACCATTTGTGAAAAACGGAAAGATTTATGGTCGTGGTTCAAGTGATGACAAAGGACCTATGATTGCCGCTTTCTTTGCTTTGAAATTATTGAAAGATAACGGATTAATTAATGGTTATCGTGTTAAATTAGTTGTTGGAGGAGATGAAGAAAGAGGGTCGTCTTGTCTCGACTATTATTTCAATGAATATCATGGCGAAGTGCCTTCATATGGTGTTACTCCAGATGCTGATTTCCCAGTCGTTTATGGTGAAAAAGGTATATCTAATTTTTCTTCTAAATTTAATGTTGCATTAGACGATGTTGAATCGATTGAAGCGGGAGTTGTTCCTAATGCTGTTATTGATAAAGCGACTGTCAATTTCAAAAAAATTGATAATTCGTTTCTAAATTTTATTAAAGAAAATAACTCTGAATATAAAATTGACGGTAGTTCTGTAATATTTTTTGGCAAGTCATCGCACGGCTCAACTCCTGAACTTGGCGTGAATGCTGCTATTATTGCACTACAAAACCTAGCTAATTTTTATCGCGATGAAAAGTTGAAAACATTTGTTGAAAAAATTAAGGATACAACTGGCAAATCGTTTAATTGCTTTGGCGAGTCCTCTAACCTAGGTAAAACTACGTTCAATATTGGTATATTAAAATATGCCAATGGTCAACTTGAATACATTACAAACTTCCGTTTTCCTGAAAATGTAGATGCTTCAAATTCAATAAGAAAATATGATGAAATTAATGGTACTAATTCGACTGTGATATCTATTGCTCAGCCTTTATTATTTGAGCCAAATTCCTTTTTGATTCAAACCCTTTTAAAAACTTATGCCGAACATACTCATGACTATGCTGCTAAACCTATCTTTTTAGGTGGTGGAACATATGCAAAAGAAGCAAAAAATACTGTTGCATTCGGTGCTACTTTCCCTGGTGAAAATACACATATGCATGAGCCTGATGAATTCATGAATATTGATAATTTTTATTCATGTATTGCCATATATGCTGACGCTATTTATCGTTTAGGAACTTCAAAAGATGAGAGTAAAATTTAAAGCGTGGGCTCGTCCATATTTAGACAAACATCAGGATTTAGTTTTAAAAAAGCCAGATTTTAACGCTTCATTTTTTAAAAATAGCAAGTTGAATATGGAAATAGGGATTGGCAAAGGCGATTTTATTATTGACATGGCAAAAAAGAATCCTGAGATGTCATTTTTTGGAATTGAAAAAAACGATACTGTTTCGGGCATATCAGCTAAAAAAATAGTTGATGCTGAAATAACAAATATTCGTCTATGTGTTGGAGATGCTAGTTTTTTAATAAGCGAAATTCCTGATTGTTCATTTGACTACATCTTCTTGAACTTTTCTGACCCATGGCCAAAAAAACGCCACGAAAAGCGACGCTTAACTTATATTAAAAATTTGATTCAGTATTTTCGCCTTTTAAAAAAAGATGGGAAATTATGTTTTAAAACTGATCAAAGAGACTTATATGATTATACTTTATTAGTTTTAGCGGAATCGCCTTTTAAACAAATTGAAGCGTGCGATGATTATTTGGGCAATGATTCTTTCGATGCTCAAAGCGAATATGAAAAACAATTCCGCAAAGAAAATAAGAAAATATATCGCATCATTGCGAAAAAGGAGCACTTATGCCATTAACAAAAAAACAGTTGTTGACTCTTGAAAAAGTTTGTCAGTTCAACGCTATTTCTGGACAGGAAAATGAAGTTGCTAAGTATCTTTTAGATGTTTTCAAAAAACATAAATTAGATATCGTCTGTGATAATTTAGGATCTGTATTCGCTTTGAAAAAATCGAAGTTAAAAAATGCTCCTAAAATCATGCTATGTGGGCACATGGATGAAGTCGGTTTTCTGGTATTAAAAATTGGAAAGACAGGCTTGCTAACGTGCACCGAAATTGGTGGAATATCTCCTTTATCATTACAAGCTCAACGTGTTTTATTAAAGACCAATAAAGGAAATATTATTCACGGAACCATTTCCGCTATTCCTCCTCATTTACTATCTGAAACTAATAGTGATATTAAAATCGAGAGCCTTTCTTTTGACTTCGGTTTTTCAAGTGATAAAGAAGCGATTCAAGCAGGAGTTTATATTGGTGCTATGGTCGTCATGGAAGGCGATTTTCAAATTTTAAATGATGGCAAAAGGTTATTAAGCAAAGCTTTTGATGATAGATATGGTATTGCATTAATTCTTGATATTTTAGAAGAAATTATAAGTGAAGATTTACCTTACGACTTATATTTGGGAGGAACAGTTCAAGAAGAAGTTGGCACAAGGGGTGCTGCAACTGCTTCATATTTAATAAAACCAGATTTGTCAATCGTATTAGATTGTTCACCCGCTCGCGATTCAAATGGAGTTGATGAGGGCGGTCGACTTGGTGGTGGAGTATTGATACGTTTTGTCGATCGTTCAATGATCGCCTTCCCTGAATTGCTTGATTTTCAGATTAAAGCTTGCGTAGAAACAAACTCTAAATATCAATATTTTCAATCACCTGGTGGCACTGATGCAGGCACGATTCACAAGAATATTGATGGAATTTTGACTTTGACTCATTGCATTTGTGCTAGGGGAATTCATTCCCCAAGTTCTATAATGGATGTTGAGGATTATTTAGCTGCTAAGCGTTCGCTTTTATATATGCTTAAACATATTGATTCAAAACAATTAGATAGTTTTAAAAAGGAGAGAGAGTAATGGAATTAGAAGTAACTCTTAAAGAACAAGGAAAAATATCGAGATTGACAAACAAAACTTTTAAGTTTGACGAAAAATTGAAAACCGGTTTTTATTCAGCCAATTATTTTTTAAAGTCTCGTCAGATTGTTAAGGAAAATTATCCAAATCAAATTGTGACGATGCAATTTTTTCAAAGAACCGATGATGCCATGGCGTGTGGCATTGATGAGTCTATTGCCTTAATTCATACCTTTGCAGATCATCCGGAAAATTTAAAAATCGAGGCATTAAATGATGGCGATGTTATCGCTGCAAATGAACCTGTTCTTAAAGTCACAGGCGTTTATGAAACTTTTGGTTTTCTTGAAAGCATGATCGATGGAATTTTGGCACGCCGTTCAAGTGTTGCTACCAATGTATATTGGGTTATGAAAGTATTGAATGGAAAACCAATTTTCTCGATGGCCGATCGACAAGATGATTATTTAACGCAAATAGGCGATGGCTATGCTACATATGTTGCTGGGATTAGAAAAATTTCTACAGATGCACAAGGTTATTGGTGGGGCGGCAAAGGAATGGGCACAATGCCACATGCCTTGATTCAGGTGTGCGGTGGCGATATATGCAAAGCTGCGGATGCATATAGACGCACGTTTCCTAATGAGAAAGTTACAGCATTAATTGATTACAATAACGATGTAATAACTGATTCTTTGATTTTAGCAAAGCATCTCGGCCATGAATTAAACGCTGTTCGGGTCGATACATCCAAATCGTTAATCGACCATTATTTCGATGGAAAAGATACAAGCGGTTTCGATCCACATGGTGTGTGCAAGGAATTAATCTTTGCTTTAAGAAAAGCTCTTGATGATGCTGGTTATAATTACGTTAAAATAGTCGTGTCTAGTTCATTTACTGCTGAAAAGATACATCAATGGGTAAAACTCGGTGTTCCGGTGGATTTATATGGTGTTGGTACCGCTTTTGTCAATAATATGACAGTTGGTTTCACTGGTGATTTAGTGATGCTTAATGGTCAACCAGAAGCAAAAGAAGGCCGCCGCAATATTTCTTCAACACGCCTTGTCAGCGTTCCATATCCAATTTATTAAAGTTCTGCGTATGAAAATGCTTTCATTGATTATGAAAACTTTTTCATTTATAATGAAACAAGAAATTGAGGAATAAGGGATGGGCTTCTTGAAAGATAGAGTAACGATTTATGAAGTTGCTAAAGCGAGCGGAGTTTCTTTAGCCACTGTATCTCGCGTTATTAATAAGCAAGGTAATGTAACTCCTGCTACACGAAAAAAAGTTGAAGAAACAATAAAGCGTTTGGGTTATAAACCTTCTGGTCTTGCCCAAGCTTTGGCCACTAATAGAACTACCAATATTGGCGTAGTCATTCCTTCTGCAAATTACGTTTATATTTCCAATATGCTAAATGGAATTACAGACGTTGCAAAAGAAAAAGGATTTATGCTCACATTATTCGTGACATCTCATAATCATGATGATGCCGTTAGCATGGTCGAAAAGGTTATAACCTCTCATGTCGATGGCGCTATTATATTTGACGATGAACTTGATGTTGATGACATTGAGACAATAAATTCTTATTCGGTACCTACAATCGTAATTAACAATAAACTTACTGGCGATCGCGTTGGTTCGATAAATTTCTCTTATGAAAATACATTGCAAAAAATTATTCGTGATTATTATAAAGATGGCGGCGACAAATTGACGTTCTTCCTCCATGTTCATAATGCGGGTAGATTATTTGCACGAATTGAAAAATCATTTATTGAATTATCGGACTCGTTAAAAAAACCTTATCGTATATTCAATGTTGATGATTCTTATACTAGAACATATAATGATTTTTTAGAGTTCTTTAAAAAGAATAAATCTGGTTATTTCATCGCTGCTCGTGATTCAATTGCTGCAGCAATTGTCAACGCGGCGACAGATTCCGGGCTTAACGTTCCAAATGATGTCGAGGTAATATCTGTTATTGGAACAAAATACGCTAACATTGTGCGCCCTTCTATTTCTAGCATGAATATTGACATGCAAGAAGTCGGTAAACGAGCAATGTATATGCTCATCGACCTTAGCAATCATGAGTTACTAGAAAAATCTTATCGTTTTGAAGCTAAATACATTAAAAGAAATACTACAAAGGAGTAATTATGGAAAACATTATTGAAGATTTAAAATATCGTGGATTAATCAAAGATTATTCTTCAGAAGAAGAAGTTAAAAAACTATTGGCGAGCAAACAAACAATTTATTGCGGATTCGACCCGAGCGCCGCTTCGATGCACATTGGTAATCTTGTCATGATTACTTTGCTTATGCGCTTTCAAAGAGCTGGTCATAGAATTATCGCCGTTGTTGGTGGCGCCACTGGAATGATTGGTGATCCAAGTGGTAAATCTAAAGAAAGAAATCTTTTAACTGCTGATTCGGTAAAAGACAATACGCTAGCGATAAAAGCCCAGCTTTCTAGATTTTTGGATTTAAAAAATCCAGATAAAGGAATAATCGTCAATAATTACGATTGGTTAAGCCCGATGACGATTCTTGATTATCTAAGAGACTATGGAAAATATTTTCCAATAAATTACATGCTCAACAAAGAAATAGTTTCTTCTAGACTTGAAAGTGGAATAAGTTATACAGAATTTTCATATACTATTTTGCAAGCGATAGATTTTTATCACCTTCATAAAGAATATGGATGCAACATGCAAATCGGTGGCTCAGATCAATGGGGCAATTTGACTAGTGGCCTTGAGCTCATTAGAAAAATAGAAGGCGTTGAAGCTAAAGTTGGAGTTATGACTGCTCACTTAATCCTTGATAGCAATGGAAAAAAGTTTGGCAAATCGGAAAGCGGAGCGCTTTATCTTGATCCAAAACTTACGTCTCCATATAGACTTTATCAATATTTGATAAATGTTGGTGATGAAGACGCAATTAGATATTTGAAGATATTCTCCTTCTTAAGCAAAGAAGATATTGAAAAAATCACTGTTGAACATTTAGAAAATTTGGGCGCACGTGTTGCACAAAAAGCTTTAGCGATGGAATTAGTTAGTTTAATTCACGGCAAGGATAAAGCGGAAGAAGCAAAGATGATGTCCGAAGTATTGTTCTCTGGAGAAATACAAAAATTATCGAAAGAAAATATTGAAGAACTGCTTGGCTCTATGAAAATAACTCTAAAAGAGGGAATTCTCTTAGAAGATGCTCTTATCGAAACTAAAGCCGCTTCATCAAAGCGCGAAGCGCGTGAGTTTATTAGCGGCAATTCTATTTCTATCAATGGTGAAAAATGTTCATCTTTAAACAAAGTATTATCTAGAAATGATACACTTTTTAAGCAATATATCGTTTTGCGCCGCGGGAAAAAGAATTACTATTTAATTGAACTTCAATAGAAATTTGAATGCATAAAAAAAGATCCGAATTTCTCGGATCTTTTTGTTTGCTTTGATTACAGCAAGCGGTTGTAGTATTCGATGACTTGCGCTTCGTTGATATCCTGTGGAAGTTCTTTTCTTTCAGGAAGTCTCACATATTCGCCAACAAGCTTCTCTGCATCTACTTTGACGTAGGCAGCATTAGCTGGTTTGGATTCAAGTGATTCTTTTACAACTTTTAAGCTCTTGTCTGATTCTTTAATGGCAATTTTATCACCAACATTGCAAATGTATGATGGGATATCTACCTTTAAACCGTTAACAGTGATGTGGCCATGATTGACCAATTGTCTTGCACCTTTTCTTGTTCTTGCAAATCCCATTCTAAAGACTAAATTGTCTAAGCGGGACTCAAGAATTCTCATAAAGGCAATACCTGTAACTTCTTTTGAGCCTAATGCGACCATGAATAAACGACGGAATTGACGCTCGCTAACACCATACATTTGGCGAAGTTTTTGCTTTTCAATAAGCTGTTTGCCATATTCGGATGGTTTTTTCTTTCTCGATTGACCATGTTGGCCAGGTCCATAAGGACGTTTGGCAATTTCTTTGCCAGTTTCAAGAGTTGAAAATCCAAGGCGACGTGAACGTTTCCAGTCTGATCCTCTATATCTCATTGATATGTTCTCCTTTCACTTTGCAAATAAAGCAATAGGTGTAAATTCCAATTCCCGGATGAGTGACATTTCACCGCATAGCTTAGGTTACTTTTTAATAGCGTCATTCATCGGACAGAATGTATTTACATGCTGCATTACATGCAACAATAAATATAATAAAACATGTTTAATATGTCAACCTTTTTTGATAATACTATGTATTATGAAGAAAATATAATGCAAGAAGTGGCATTTATTTTGTCAATAATAAAACAAAAATCATTGATTTTTTCATCTACAATCTCGTGTGTGCGTGTTATAATTAAAAAATAAAGGTAAAATCATCATGCTTTTTTTAGAAGATTCCACTCCAACTATCGATCCAATTATCATCATTATTATTTGCTCTGTAATTGGTGGAATTATTTTATTAGTTGCTTTTTATTTATTATATAAATTTGTGTTTTATCCACGTTCTTTAAGAAAAAAAGTTAGAGAATTAGACCATAAATTTGAATATTTGCACGCTTTGCTAAATGGACAAGATGTTCAGTATGTTAAAAGGCTAGAAATCATATCTCGTACTAATTTGTTATATTCTGAATTGCATGCTCAATATTCTAAACGATATAAAGAAGTACGAAATAGGTATGATTCCGTTGCTCAAAACTCCATGAATAAATTGAAAGATTTGCTCATTGAGAAAAAGTATAAAAATTTGAAAGATGTTTTTAATGAAGCTCGAGAAGTTGTGGAAACATTTGAAAAAAATGTAAATCAATTCAATGCTGACTTGATGGCTGTTATTAAACCTGAAGAAGACGCTAAACAATCGATTACGATTTTAAAAGATAAGTATCGTAAAATTAAACTTGAATTTCACCAAAAAGAAGACGATATCGAGTTAGTTGCGCCATCATTTGAAGCGTTATTTAATCATATTGATGAAACATTTGCCGAATTTGATTCATTAGTTGAATCAGCACATTACGATGAGGCAAACGGTATGCTCAACGATATTGAAAGGGCGATTAATGAATTATCAAAAGCTCTTGATATTACTCCTGGGTTTTGCGCTCTTATTGGCGATATAATTCCCGAAAAACTTCACCAGTTAAAACGTGCATATAATGAAATGCTTGATAACAAATATCCGGTTCATCATTTAATTGTTAAGGGTAGTCTCGAAAATATGAATTCTGAACTCGAAGAAATTAGCAAAAGGGTCGTGAATTTCGAATTTGCTGGTGTTCAGCAATCTCTCGATTCAATCACTCGTCGAGTCGATGAATATTTTGTTCTTTTCGACAAAGAAAAAGAGGCCAAGATTGTTTTCGATAACGAATGCAACAACACTTATAGCAGCGTTAGCGCTATCGAGAAGCGCTTTATTCGTCTCCGCAATACAATTCCGGATGTGACTAAGATTTATGTTGTAGAAGACTCATATTTAGCCAAAATCGATGAAATGCAGAAAAGTGTTAACCAGTTAGGCGGAGTAAAAAGAACATTAGATACGTTCATTCACTCAGCGACAAAACAACCGTATTCAATTTTGGTTGAAAAAATGCATGAACTTCAAACCAAAACAAAATCTATTGAAGCATCATTGGACGCTTATCAAGTTTATTTAGATTCACTTAAAAACGATTCTGAAACTGCCTATGGGTTGCTTGACACATATTATCTCAGGGCTAAGAAATCAGAAAAAATCATTCGTGATGTATCACTCGATGTTTTCACTGAAAAATATGCCCTTAAAATTGATTCTATTTATGATTCTATCGATTTGTTATACAAGACTTTAAAAACACTTCCTATCGATGTTAAAAAGGTGGGGGAACTTGTAAAATCTTTAAATGATGTTGGTGATAAAACTATGTTTGATATAGAGAATGAATACAACATGATGCAAATGGCTGATGCAGCAATTTTGTTTGCAAATCGTGATCGTCAACACATGAACAACATTGATAAACTTATCACTCAATCTGAAAAGTTATATTTTAACGCCGAATTTGAAAATGCCTATGTTGAAACTGGCAATGCGCTTAAAATAATTCGCCAAACTGGTGTCGAGGCTCCAACTAAGTGATCTACTTTGATAATGCCGCTACAACGATTCCTAGCGAAAACATATTATCAGAATATTGCCGAATTGAACGCGATTTTTTCGCAAATTCAACCAGCATTCATAAACAAGGTTTATATGCATCTCGCATTCTTGACAATGCTCGAGATATTTTAAAGAAATCATTGAACGTTGATTCATCTCATCAATGTGTTTTTTTGTCCGGTGCGACAGAAGCAAATAATTTGGCTATTAAAGGCTATGCCTTTCGTTTTAAAAATCGTGGCACGCATTTAATTACAACCGCTGTTGAGCATCCTTCGGTTCTTGAAACGTTTTATCAATTACGTGATCAATTCGGTTTTGAGATTACGATCCTTCCAGTTTTAGATAATGGAACCGTCGATATCGAAGCCTTGAAACAATCTATGAGGAAGGATACAATCCTTGTTTCTATAATGGCAGTTAATAATGAAACAGGCGCTATTAATGATGTTAAAAAAATCATCAGCGTAGTGGAACAATTCCCAAAGTGCCGTCTTCATATTGATGCCACTCAAGCTATAGGAAAGATAAACCTGCCTTATTCTAAAATTGATATGTTCAGTCTCTCTGCTCATAAATTTGGTGGATTAAAAGGTAGTGGAGCGCTAATTATAAAAAATTCTATTCAACTAATGCCAATTTTGACTGGCGGAAGCCAAGAAAATGGTCTTAGAAGTGGGACGGTTGATGTCCCTTCATGCTATGCATGCGCTTTAGCAGTAAAGTCTTGTTTAGATAATTTTGAAGTCAATTATCAAAAGGCTAGTGAAATTAGCATTTTTTTGTTTGACACTTTTGCTAAAGATGTGCGTGTTGAACTAAATTCTACCCCTTTGGGCTCACCATATATTTTCAATTTTTCATTAAAAGAGAAAAAAGCATCTGTTGTTGTTGAGGCCTTATCTAACGAAGACATTATGATTTCAAGTTTAAGTGCCTGTCACTCTAAAAAAGAACAATCTTCTTATGTTGTTAAAGCTCAGGGTCGCGATGAACATTTATCCGCAAATACAATAAGACTTAGTTTTTGGAATTATAATACCATCGATGAAGCAAAAGAATTCGTTATTAAATTTAATCGTATTATGGAGAGCATAAGATGAAATACGACCATATCATGATTCGCTTTGGCGAACTTTCTACTAAAGGCAAAAATAAAAAGGACTTTATTCGCATTTTAGCCAAGAATATTAAAAATTCTTTAAAAGACTTCAATTCTTTAGAATACGACATTCGCTACGACCATATTTATATTGCCTTAAATGATGAAAAAAATACTGATAAGATAATCTCTATTCTTCAGTCCATCGCAGGAATTCATGCTATTTCTTTGGTGGTGAAAGTTGATGATGATATCGAAGTAATTAAAAAAACTGCTCTCGAAATAATCAAAAACGAAAAAGGGACGTCTTTCAAAATAAAAGCTAAACGTGCTAATAAAGCCTATCCTATAATTTCGGAAAATATTATCAGAATGGTTGCTTCATTAATTCTTGAACAAACCACTCTTTGTGTAGATGTTCATAATCCTGACATATTGCTCAGCATTGAAGTACGTGATGAAGGGGCTTATCTTTTCACAAATACTATTAAATGTGCTGGTGGCTATCCTCTTGGCGTCATGGGAAAAGCGATGATGATGATTTCTGGCGGAATTGATTCGCCTGTAGCCTCCTTTTTATTGCTTAAACGTGGTATCAAAATCGAATGTATTCACTTTGCTTCGCCTCCATATACAAACATTGGCGTCATCGAGAAATTAAAAGATATTCTTTCTATTTTAAACACTTATCAAGATGAGATAAGACTAAACGTAATACCATTTACTAAACTTCAAGAAAAAATATATGAATGTGCCGATGAATCATATGCTATTACTATCATGCGAAGAATGATGTATCGCTTGGCTGAAAAATTGGCAAGACGGCGTCACATATATGTTATTGCAAACGGTGAATCATTAGGTCAAGTGGCAAGTCAGACTCTTGAGTCTGTTAATGTCATTAATGAATGCATTAAAACGCCAGTTATTCGCCCAGTAGCGACATTTGATAAATTAGAAATTATCGATATTGCAAAAAGAATTGGCACATTTGACATTTCAATTCGTCCTTTTGAGGATTGCTGCACGATATTTTCTCCGAAGAATCCTAAAACAAAACCTAAATTATCAGAATGCGAATTCATCGAACAAAAATTTGATTTTGATTCCTTAATTGAGGAAGCCCTTCAAAATGTTGAAGTTATAATAATAAAAAAATGAGATAGTTGTTCTACCTCATTTTTTCTTTGTTCAATTAGCTTATTTAGCTTTTTTTGCAACTTCGACTAAGTCTGAGAACGCTTTTGAATCGTGAATTGCTAATTCGCTGAGCATCTTTCTATTGATGTCAACTTTGGCAACTCTTAAGCCGCTCATAAATCTTGAATAAGAAATGTCATTCATTCTGCATGCGGCGTTAATTCTTTTAATCCATAATTTGCGATAGTCTCTTTTGATCAATCTACGATCGATATAAGCATAACGCAATGAGTGCATCACTTGTTCGTGAGCAGTTCTAAATAAGAGGTGTTTGCTACCAAAATAGCCTTTGGCTCTTTTTAAAGTTCTTTTTCTTCTAGCACGTGTAACTGTGCCACCTTTGACTCTTGCCATTGTTTATTCCTCCTATTTTTGGACAAGCTGTTTAATACGCTTATAATCTGTTTTGTTGATAAGCGAAGCTTTCCTTAAGTGTCTTTTTTGCTTGTGTGTTTTTCTTGGCGCTAAGTGTGAAGTATAGGCCGAGTGTCTAACTAGCTTTCCTGAACCAGTGACTTTCACGCGCTTAAGCAATGCGCGTTTACTTTTCATTTTTGGCATGTGTGTTTCCTCCTATTTTTTAACTTTTGATGCTAAAACTGTAGTTAATATTTTGCCATCTAATATTGAAGGCTTTTCAACGATGGCGTATTCGTCCAAAGAAGCGACGAATTTATCAAGTACTTCCTGTCCAACTTCAATGTGTGACATTTGTCTGCCACGGAATCTTAAGGCAACTTTGACTTTGTTTCCCTCTTGTAGAAATTTAACTGCATGATTTCTTTTTGTTTCGATATCATGTTGACCAATTTGTGGCGTCAATTGAATTTCTTTAAGTTCGACAATGTGTTGTTTCTTTTTGCTTTCTTTAGCTTTCTTTTGCTGCTCAAATTTATATTTGCCATAATTCAGTATTTTGCATACTGGAGGTGTGGCATTTGGAGCGACGCAAAGAAGATCTAACTCAAATTCTTTTGCTCTATTGTTGGCGTCTCTAGATGACATAACACCTAATTGTTCGCCATTTGGTCCAATGAGCATCACTTGTGGAAAGCGGATTCTTTCATTGATGAGTTCGTTTGATTTGTTTTCCGGACGTTTTTGTTCCGGCCTGACGGGATAGTTATTGATAAATATCTTCCTCCTTTAACGTAAATAAAACGGGCGTGAGATGCGCCCGTTATAAATATCTAAGATATTTAGTAGCTTGTACCAATCGGCTTTGCCAATCTGGTGAGATGCGGACGCGTCTACTTTCTACGTTTCTTCTACGTAAGTTATGCTATCACTACCTATAAGGTAATGTCAACAAATTTTAATATCTTGCTTTATCTTTTATCGATTTCAAAACTTTAGCAATAAATTCATCTTTGCTGACCGTAGTTTGTTTTTCTTCTCCAAATACACGGTAAGTAAGCGATTTTTCTTTGACCTCGTTATCGCCTATTACCACGGTGAATGGAATCTTTTTTAATTGCGAGTTGCGCAAACGATAACCAAGTTTTTCTTCACTGTCATCTATAGCTACACGTATTCCAAGTTTTTTCATTTCTTCGATGGCTTCATGTGCATATTCTAGATGATACTTATTATTGACTGGAAGAACATTGACTTGGACTGGACTTAACCATGTTGGGAAAGCTCCACCATAATGTTCAATTAAAATACCAATGAATCTTTCGATAGAGCCAAATAAAGCACGATGAAGCATTATCGGTCTGACCTTTTGATTGTTATTGTCAATGTAGAAAACATCAAATCTTTCAGGAAGATTCATATCTAATTGAATTGTGCCGCATTGCCAAATTCGATTCATAGAATCGCGGAGTTTAAAGTCGAGTTTTGGGCCATAAAATGCACCATCGCCTTTATTAATGATAAATTCCTTGCCAGAAGCACGACATGCTTTAGCTAGTATCTCTTCGCTCTTCTCCCAAATTCTATCGTCCCCGATATAATCTTTTTCTGGTTTGGTGGAAAGTTCGATGTGGTAGTCAAGTCCAAACATTGTGTATAATTCATCATATAATTTTAACAAGGCAATGATTTCTTCTTGAAGTTGATCTTCACGACAGAAAATATGAGCATCATCTTGAGTAAATGTTCTAACTCTAAATAATCCATTCAAAGCGCCAGAGGCTTCATGTCTATGGACAAGTCCTAGTTCTCCCATTCTAATTGGCAAGTCTTTGTAGGAGTGCAAATCGTTTTTGTAGACAAGTATGCCACCTGGACAGTTCATAGGTTTAATAGCAAATTCTTTGTCATCAATTTTGGTTGTATACATGTTAGCTTTATAATTTGCCCAGTGTCCGCTTGTGACCCAGAGCTCTTTAGAAAGCATGATAGGGGTTTTGACAAAAACATAACCCGCTTCTTCATGTCTCTTATACCAAAAGTTTTCCAATTCATTTCTAAGAATCATTCCGTTTGGGAGCCAAAATGGGAATCCTGGACCGTAATCAGAAATCATAAATAATCCTAATTCTTTGCCAAGTTTTCTGTGATCACGTCTTTTTCTTTCTTCGACGAGTTCAAGGTATTTGTTTAAATCCTCTTCGCTAAAGAAACTTGTACCATAGATTCTTGTGAGCTGAATATTATCTGAATTGCCTCTCCAGTATGCCCCAGCCAAAGATAGAAGTTTAAAATGCTTGATGTATCCAGTGCTTGGAACATGAATTCCTTTGCATAAATCGATGAAGTCACCTTGTTCACGAATTGTGATTTTGCCAGTAAGTTCCTTGATTAATTCAACTTTATAAGGATTGTCTTTAAACAATTCTAAAGCATCTTTTTTAGAAATTTCCTTTCGAGTAATCTTCAAATTTTCCTTGGCAATTTTTTTCATTTCTGCTTCAATTTTTGGAAAATCAGATTCACTGATTGGCTCTTTAAATTCAATGTCGTAGTAGAATCCTTCATCAATAGATGGACCAATGCCAAATTTCGCATCTTTGTATAGATGTTTAATTGCTTGAGCCAAAAGGTGAGAAGTGGAGTGGTTTAAAATTTCAAACCCTTCTTTATCTTCACTTGTGATGAATTCGATACTTCCATCGGTATCGATTTTATCGGCCATATCGCGCAACTCACCATTTAATTTATAAGCGATTGCATTTTTTGCTAATACGGTATCGATGTTTTTTGCAACTGAAAAACCATTAGCTTCGGAATCAACAACTAATTCCTTTCCATCTTTAAGTAGTAATTTCATTTTTCTACCTCCTAGAAAAAATAAAAACGTCCGATAAGGACGCTATTAACGTGGTACCACCTTAATTCATATCAATCGATATGCTCTTGAATCGTTAACGCCTGTTACGTCTAATTTCTCATTAGAAGCTCGGAAGTGGTTTTATCTTCTATCTAGTGCAATCTTTTCACCATTCGACTGCTCTCTTGAAAAAGTTAGAAGGTAACATGTCTTCTTCAATGCTGAAATAATTATATTTATAATTAATTGTAAAGTCAATATCTACGCTATATTTTTAAAAGCATACACGGCAGCGCCGATCAAACCGGCATTTTCTCCAGTTTGGCATTCTACGATAGGAACTTTTAATGAATCTTGAAGTGATGAAAAGAATAAATCTTTGCTTTTCATAACTCCACCTGTGATACATATTATTTCTGGGCGGAAAGTATTGTAAATAAAATTGAGGAAAGATTTCATTATTTTTACCCAGTCATTTAATATCTCTTCGGCTTTTTTGTCTCCATTTTTTACAAGTTCAAATAAGTCCCTAGCTTGATCTAATTTAAGGCCATTAAGTCTCGCTAATTTTACAATTCCTGAACCAGAAGCAATTTGTTCAAATTCGTAGTAAGAAGTGCCATATTTTGTTAGCGTATGACCTATTTCAGCTGATGAAGCAAATATTTTTTTGTCAATTGACAAGGCTCCACCTAAACCAGTTGAAATAGTGATAAAATAACATGATTTGTACTTTTTACCAGCCCCGATATTTGATTCTGCCATAACTGCCATTTCGGCATCATTTCGAATAAAGATTGGTACATTAAAATGTTTATTGAGTTCGGTAGATAAAAAGAACTCGTTAACTCCAACATTTGGTAGAGCATAAATATATCCGTTAACTGGATTAACGCGTCCTGGCACGCCGGCTGAGATTGCCATTGTTTCTGTGTTTATAAGTTTTCGAATAAGACGAACAGCTTGTTCACAAAATTGGTCTTTATTTCCATGTATTGTATGCTCGATTTCGACTTTTTCGAATTCATAATTTTGATTGATTCTAGCAACTCTAAAATTGCTACCGCCGATATCGAGACATATCACATTTTTCATATTATTTGAGAGTGTCGATTATTTCTAGCATCGGCAAGTGCTTATTTCTTGGCAGTTGTAGGGCTTCATAAATATCATAATTTACGAGGTGATTGTTAACAATACCTACGCATAAGCCGCCTTTTCCTTCTAATAGTAAATCAATAGCATAGACACCCATTTTGGCTGCTAAAATTCTATCAAATGCAGAAGGACTGCCGCCTCTTTGCAAATGTCCAAGGACTTCGGCACGAGCTTCGAAGCCAGTTTGTTTTGAAACGCGCTGTGCAAATTCCCTAATATCAGGAAAAACATTCTCACTAACAATGACCATTGCGTCGTGTTTTTTCTTATTTTGACGAAGTTCTGACAGGGTTTTCATGATTTCATCTTCTGGAATTGGATGGTCATTTGTAATGATCATTTCTGCGCCTTCAGCTATACCAGAAAATAGTGCTAAATCTCCACATTTATTTCCCATGACTTCGATGATTGAACATCTTTGATGTGACTCAGTCGTATCTCTTAGTTTATCAACACATTCGCATATAGTATTAAGACATGTGTCAAATCCGATGGTGTAATCTGTTGATGCAATATCATTATCGATGGTACCTGGCAATCCAATGCAATTAACGCCCATTTCGGTAAGTTTTTTTGCGCCTAAATATGTGCCATCTCCACCTATAACTACCAAGGCATCAATCCCATGTTTTTTTAATTGAGCGACACCTAATTTCCTCGTTTCTTCATCTTTGAACTCTCGTAATCTAGCGGAACGTAAAATAGTTCCACCTCTTTGAACGATGCCAGAAACAAAACTACGATCTACTTTTTGAATTTTCCCTTCAACTAAACCACGGTATCCTTCAAAAATAGCATACATTTCACATCCTCGTTTAATGCCTGCTCTAATAACAGCACGGACAGCTGCATTCATTCCTGGTGAATCTCCACCAGAAGTTAATACACCAATTTTTTTGATCATATTTTTTACCTACTCTTTTAATTATATATTTTCTTAATGAAAATAAAAGAATTATGATGAAAACATAAGTTGTGGATTGTTGGTGGACAATTATATCTATATATAAAAATTGTTCGATACCAACTCATTGTTCTAACTATTATAAATTGTGGATAACTTTTCACAAAATGCCAAAAATACTAGATGAATGCTCATTTTTTGTTCATTAGATGCCTTTATGGTGTTATAGTATTAAGCAAGGATTTAATCATGGATTACATTTCTGGGAACGACTACTATGAGTTATCATCTGGTTCGCTAGTTAGCGACATCGATCTTTCTGTTGTCACTGAACTATATCAACCTATCATCGGTTTTAAAGCTCTTTCCATCTATCTTACTTTTGTCCAGGATATTAAAAGAAACGACTATATCGACATCCATTCTCACGAGTCGCTTTTTAATAGAATGCAAATAAGTTCGGGCGATTTCTTGATATCTAGAAAAGCACTTGAAGCCACAGGATTATTAAGAACTTTCTTCAAAGAAGAAAATAATATTCGTTATTTCGTTTACGCTCTTTACTCACCAAAAAATCCAAAAGATTTCTTTGACGATGTTCTTTTTAAGGGGCTTCTTATCAAATATATTGGCGAAAAAGAAACTCTTAAACTCGCTTCGAAATATGAGAAATCAGAAAAAACTGGTGATTATGATGAAATAACGGCTTCATTTGTCGATGTTTTTGATCCAGATTTTAATGATAAAGCTTTCTTAACTAATATCGATACAAAACTAAAAGGACGCAAGACCGCAAAAATTGATATGCAATTTGATTTTGGTGTTTTCTTTGATGGAGTTCATTCTAAAGCCTTGATTAATAAACAAGCATTTTCTGATTCAGAACTAAAAGAAATTGAGCGTTTAGCAGCTTTATATGGTCTATCTGAAGATTCAATGTCATCAATAGTAAGCAATATTTATAATTCTGAAGAAGAAAAAGGCAGACGTTTAAATCTTGACTCGTTAAATAATGCCGCCAAACGCGAATGCAAATATGCTTTTATAAGTAAAAAACCTGCTAGGAAAAATATGGTTTTATCAAACGATAGTGAGCTAGCTAGTAAAATTAAGCTTATGGAAACTTCATCGCCAACGGAGTATTTGAAATTTAAACAAAATTACACTTCTTTAGCCTCTGCTGATATCGATTTATTGAATGATTTAAACCGCGAATTTGGTTTGTCTAATGGCCCTTTGAACGCACTTGTCGACTATGTTCTTACGACGCAAGACAATAAGCTTATTAGAGCTTATACCGAAAAACTTGCAGCTATGTTGGCGCGTGAAGGTGTTGAGACAGCAATTGATACGATGAATTATTTAAATAAAGTCAATTCTCGTAAAAAAGTTATTTCTAATGAAAAAACGCGAATTAGCAATGGAACGAAAAATTCGAATAAGGATAAATCGGATGGTCCTAACAATGAGCCAAAAGATGAAAACATTAGTGATGAAGAACTTGCTAAGTTGTTAGATCAAATCGACAAAGGAGGCTCAAAATAATGGAAAAAATGAAAACTCCACCAGAATTAAAAAATCTCGATATGGATGCTTATGTTGAAAATGCGATGAAAAAAATTAAAGATGATATCGAATTTTATGAGATAATTAAGCAACTTAACCCTTCAACAAAACTGGTCAAAGAAAATATAACTAAGTTTTTAGCTTATCAAGATGATTTTCATTATTGCAAAAATTGTCCTGGAATTTCTAAATGTCAAAAAGCGACACCTCATTTGAAAATTTCTATTAAAATCGACGGTCCATTTGTCGATAATCAGTATCTTCCTTGTGACAAATTAATTGAGCAAGTCAAACTTGATTCGATGTATTTATATAGTGACTTCCCAGATTCTTGGCGTGATTCTAACTCTCGAAATATCGACAATGATTCTTTGCAAAGAAGAATGAGCATTAAATCCTATCTAGAAATGACTAATAGTGGAAGATGGATTTATATTTGGGGGCAAATGAAAACAGGCAAATCATATGTTGCCTCAGCATTTGCGAATGACTATGTAAATTCGAATAAAAAACAAATAGCGTTTATAGATTGTGGCAAGCGTTTCGAAGAGTTGTCGACTGCGTCTAGAATAAATAAAGAGCATTTCGAGAAAATGATTCTCAATTTATCCAGCGTTCCGCTTCTAGTTCTTGATGGTTTTGGCAATGAATTCAAAAACGACTATATTCGAGATTCTATAGTTCTACCAATTTTGCTAACTCGCAGCAAAAATAAATTGCCGGTCATATTTACATCAACGTTTTCTCTTGAGGATATTGAAAAAATGTACTCAACATCAATTCCGGGGAAAATTAGAGCCAAACAACTCGTAGAACTTATCAATGCTGAGACTTCAGGAAGTCAAATTGAGTTTTCAGGAATTTCTAAATATTAATCTATCAAACCAATCTTTTTTAAAGAGCATTTGAGTTCATTCTTGTCGCCATTATTTTGAATGAGATGATTTGCAATCTTTTTGTCATTTAATGCATCAAACGATTGATTCAATTTCAATGATTCATAAACATTTGCGCCACGATTTTGTAGTCGTTGTTTTTGAATGTTAGAACTTATATCAACATAGATTGTTTCATTGCACAATGAATCAATTTTGCTTTCAAAAAGAAGTGGCACTTCTAGCGCTATTTTTCCATTTTTATGGCAGTTCTTTATGCAATCTTGCATATATTGCTCTACTAATGGATGAATAATTTCCTCGACGCGTTTTTTTATTTTTTCATCTGCTAAAATATATTCTTTTAGTTTTATTTTGTTAATTGATCCATCATCGTTAATTAAACTTGGATCTTTTATGGTGTGAGCAATATTCTCTACAACTTCTTTTCTACTATACAATTCGTGGACGATTTCATCTGCAGAAAATACTGTATAACCATTTGAATTTAGTATGTTTAAAACTTCCGATTTGCCGCTTCCAATTGGGCCTGTGACCCCAAGAACATAAGAATCTGTTTTTTTAATCTGGCAATGAGGACAATATGTCGATCCACGTCCGCCGACAAATATTTTTCTCATCGGAGTTTTACAAATCGGGCATAATTCTCCTTCTTTATCATAGACATTTAGTTTAGTTTGAAAATTGCCATCTACTCCTTTGGCAGGATGATATGTTTTAATGGTTGAACCACCTGCTTTAATTGCTAAATTCAGGACTTTGATTGAATTATCAACAATGTTTTTAACATCCATTTTGCTTATTAAATTTGCTTGGGTATTTGGATGCAAGTGCGATAAGAACAAAACTTCATCGGCATATATATTGCCTAGTCCGGCAATGATGTGTTGATCTAAAATCACCGATTTAATCGGTAAGTGTTTCTTTGAAATTATTTTATATAATTCATCGATATTAGTGACATCGAATGGTTCACGGCCTAGTTCGGAGAGTGGTGGGGTGGTTAAATAGTTGTCCACGCTTTTTAAAATCATGATTCCGAATTGTCGTGAATCATCATAGATTAATGTAGTATCATCAGTGAATTTAAAGATTACCCTTTCATATTTTGTATGTGGATGTTTTTCTTCGAAATAATAGTATTTTCCTTCCATTCTAAGGTGCGATAGAAATATTTTTTGATTCGAAAGATGAAAAATTAAAAATTTTCCTTTTCTAGTTATGGATGTGATAGTTGCTTTTGTGAGGGCTTCGATGAATTCATCGACATTGCCTTCAATTGTTTTCGCCCTTAAAACTGTCACTTCTTTAATCGTTTTTCCTATGACATTATTCGCTAATATGTTTTTGATTGTCTCAACTTCTGGTAATTCTGGCATTTTATTTAGCATCGTACCATGTTTGGCCGAATCCTCCATCCACGCTTAATTTTACATCTAATGCTAAAGCATTTTCCATTATTTGCTTAATTTTGCTCATTGCCTTTTCTTTTTCTTCTTCAGGAACTTTAAAAAGCAGTTCGTCATGAATTTGTAAAACCAATTTAGTTTCCATTTTTTCCTTGCATAACATTTCATCTACTTTGACCATTGCGAGTTTGATCAAGTCTGCTGCTGTTCCTTGAATTGGAGCATTCATAGCTGCCCTTTTAGCAAATTCGCGAACTTGGTAATTCGAGTCGTGTATATCTCTTAAGTATCTTCGACGTCCAAGCATCGTTGTGACATATCCATCTCTTGTGGCATTTTCAACAACTTTTGTCAAAAACGCTCCAACTTCTGGATAAGCCATATAAAATGATGAAATGATTTCGCGCGCTTCTTTCATTGAGGAATTGATTTGCTCAGCTAAACCAAAATCAGAGATTCCATATACAATTCCAAAATTAACAGCTTTTGCTTTTCTTCTTTCTTGTTCTGTGGGCTCTCTATTGAGTTTGAACACTCTTTTTGCGGTTGCGGAGTGAATATCTTGATTCGAATTGAAAACCTCGATTAGGCTCTGACAATGCGATAAAGAAGCGAGAATTCTCAACTCAATTTGAGAATAATCGAGTGATAAAATTGAATATTTCTTTTCTGGATAATAAAAGGCTTTTCTAATTAATTTACCTTCTTCATCACGGACAGAAATATTTTGTAAATTTGGCTCGCTAGATGAAAGCCTTCCTGTCGATGTCAATGACTGGTTGAACATCGCGTGAATTTTTCCGTCGCTTCTTACATGTGATGACATTCCATCGATATAGGTACCGATTAGTTTAGCATATTTGCGATATTCAAGAATTTTATTGATGATTGGATGCTCACCGACTAAAGAATTGAGAACGTCAACGCTTGTCGACCCATTTTTGCCTTTGGCAAGTTGCAGTTTATCAAATAGTATTGTGGCCACTTGTTTTGGTGAAGCGATATTGAATTCTTCTCCTGCTAATTCGTATATTTCTTTTGCACTTTTTTCCAGCTTTTCACGGAATGCCGAACCTATTTCTTCTAGTTTATTTTTGTCTAATGGAAAACCTTCGATTTCCATACGAGCGAGGACATCCGCCAATGGTAGCTCAATTTCTTCATATAGTTTCAAGGCTCCAACTTTCTCGAGTGAGGTCGCGATTTCATTGCGCATTTGCTTACTATACTGAGCGATTTTGCCACTCTTTTGCATATTCTTTTGTGAAAAGAGTGATAATTCATCTTCTTTTGAAGCGGAAATATCTTTCCCAAAATAATTCATTACTAAATCGGCATCATTATTCAAGGATGAATCAAGGATATATGATGCTAATAAAATGTCGAAATACAAACCTTTTAAATCGATGTGAAGTCGATGTAGAGCAACTTTTGCGGCTTTGTAGTCGAAAACATATTTTTTAATCTTTGAATTCTCGAGGGCAGCGATGATTTTTTTATCATTTGATAAATTTGTAACATCAATGTAATAGTTTTTACCATTAATGAAGAAAGCGGCGCCATAAATTTGAGCATCGTTGTAATTGATATTTTCCATGTCGATTGAAAATGCGATTTCATCAGCGATTGCGATATCTTTAAAAGATGATATTTCTTGTATTTCAAATTCGCTCGTTTGCGAAACTTTAAATTTGCTTGGTAGTCGATTTAGCAATTGTTTTAATTCATATTTTTGGCAAAAAGTGTTGATGACGTCAAAGGAAAATCCACGATATTTCAAATCTTCAAGTTCAAACGGAAGTTCTACATCGCATTTGATAGTGGCTAGGTGATAGCTTTCTCTTCCTTGCTGCTCGAAATCCCTAATGTTTTCCCATATTTTACCGTTTTGATGTTCACTTTCTTTAATAATGGCATCGAAACTGCCGTATTCCTGAATAAGTTTAATCGCGGTTTTTTCTCCCACTCCTGGAATACCTGGAATATTGTCACTAGCATCCCCTCTTAAACCTTTGAAATCAATAATTTGGACTGGTTTTATTCCATACTCTTCGAAAACCTTTTCTTCATCCATTAAACGAATATCTTTCATTCCTTTAACTAAAATATTAACGAGAACATTTTTGTTAATTAATTGCAAAAAATCTCGATCAGAAGTAAATATTTCAACATCGATAGAATGTTTTTCTCCAAGTTTTGCTAATGTTCCGCATATGTCATCGCCTTCAACGCCTTCTTTTTCGTAAGTAAAAATACCTAGGCTTTTCAGCAATTCTCGTGCGATAGGCATTTGAGTTTTCAAATCCGGAGGGCATGGTTTGCGGTTGGCTTTGTAATCTTTATTTTCTTCATGTCGAAATGTCTTTTTATCGGTGTCAAAACCAACAGCGATATATTCATCGCCTTTAAAAGAAGAAATAATTTTATTTATCATATTGGCAAAAGCAAAAACGGCATTAGTGGGGGTTCCATCTTTTGCGCGCATTATAATAGGGTTTGCCCCATATGCAGTAGCATAATAAGCTCTAAAGAGCAACGAGTTGCCATCGATAATGTATAATTTATTGCTCATTTTGTTCTCCTTTTGATGATATTTCTTCAACAGCGTTGACAATAAAAGTTCCTTCTTTTTTAACATCTAGATATCCCACGAAGACCAATATGGCATTATTTTTTAATAATTGCTCATAACTTGCATATGCTTGTGGAAAGATAATGCATTCTAATTCATTGATTTCATCATAAATGCTGACAAAAGCCATTGGCGTTTGTTTCCTCGTCGTGATCTTTTTAATGCCACGAATAATTCCAAGTACTCTCTCTTCTTTAGATGAGGCATCGATTTCGCAGATTTTTTTGGCGTGATTATCGCTATAAGAAATGTCGCCTAATGGGCTGCCACTCAGCATAATGCCCAGCGCATCGTATTCTCTTTCTAGATTATCTAATCTATCATCTTGTAGTTTTGTATATGTTGGGAGTTTCATAAATGAGGTATCTTGCCCAAGCAAAGATTCTTCAAGACCAAAAAACATCTCTGCATATTTCATAATTACAGGCAAATACGCTCTTAATGAAGCTCTAGAGGCATCTAGTGTGTCAAATGCTCCTGAATCTATAAGGCTCAGTACTTGTGGCTCAGAGAGGTCATATTTCTTCATTCTAGTGACAAAGTTCACAAAAGAATCATATTTTCCATTAGTTCTTTCTAAAACGATATTATCAGCCATGATACGTGGCAAACCTTTAATAGTTGAAAGAGAAAACAACAATTGTCCATCGACTACTGAATAATCGCTAAGCGATTTATTGATATCAGGGGGAAGAAGCCTAACTCCTAACGATTTCATTTCGCCGATGATTTCATTGAATTTTGCATCGTTATTTCCTGATGAGTTTTCGAGTATTGCGGCATAGAATTCAGCGGTGTAATGCGCCTTTAAATATGCCATTTGCGATGACAAGATTGCATAGCAAAGAGAGTGAGATTTGTTGAAACCATAATCGGCAAATTTATATATCAGTGCAAATACTTTTTCTGCTTCTTCTTTCTTAAAGCCATTTTTTAACGATCCTTCGATGAATGTGTTTTTTAAGGCAATTAATTTTTGCGAATCTTTTTTTGATATCGCTCTCCTGAACAAATCGGCTTGGCCATAACTAAAACCAGCCATAGCTCGTGCGATTTGAGATATTTGCTCTTGGTAGATGATAATTCCGTATGTGCTCTTCAAAATGCTTTCTACCGTCTTAGAAAAATATGTTACTTTTTCGCTTCCTTCTTTTCTTCTAGCATAACTAGGAATAGAAGCCATTGGACCTGGTCTATACAAAGCTAGAAGCGCCATAACATCTTCAAATTTTTCTATTTTAATCTCTGATATCGCCCGTTTCATACCAGTTGATTCTAACTGAAAGACACCCATTGTTTTTCCACTGGCGATGAGTTTCATTGCTTTTTCATCATCAAATGGAATAGTGGAGTAGTGGAGTTTGTCTTTGCAAGTGCTATTTATTAGCGCAATGCAATTATCGATGATGGTTAAATTTCTCAATCCCAAAAGATCCATCTTTAATAGTCCTTGTTCTTCTAGATAATTCATCTCATAAGCGCAAATAGAACCATTTTCTCTATCGACTATTGTTGGGACGACATCTTTAAGTGGCGTGTTGTTGAGCACTATTCCAGCGGCGTGGAGCCCACTTTGTCTAGGTAGCCCTTCAATTTTGGAGGCAAGTGACACGATATCAAGATAATATTTATCACTATCGATTAAAGCACGAAAAGCCTCATTAGTTTTATAATCATCGCGAAGCGATAAATCGGCATCGACAATCTTTTTACTAATCATGTCAATATCTTTTATTGGATAGTTGTAAACTCTGCCAACATCTCTTAATGCTTGCTTAGCACCAATTGTTTGTATGGTAATGATATGAGCCACGCGGTCGGCACCATATTTTTGTTTTAAATAATCGATTACTTCATAGCGTCTAACATCAGAAAAATCGATGTCGATATCAGGCATGCTTTGCCTTTCAGGATTTAAGAATCTTTCAAACATGAGATCATATTTTAATGGATCGACCATTACTATACCAAGGGCATATGACACTAGCGAACCTGCTGCCGAGCCTCTTCCTGGCCCAACAGATATTCCATGATCTTTGGCAAATTTTACATAATCCATAACGATGAGAAAATAGTCGCAATAGCCCATTTCCGTGATGACGCTTAATTCATAATTAAGTCTATCGAGGTGTTCTTTATCAACCTCACCCAATTTTTCTTTTAATCCCTGGTAAGCCAGAGTTTTGAGATAAATATCGCTACGCACACCGTCTTGATTGACATATTTTAATAATTGACCCCTTCTTATTTCATAATCGAATTTGGCATTATTAAGAATATAGTTTGCATTATATATTTCATCGTCTTTAAAGTAAGCCATAATCTCTTGCTCATTAGGAAAATAATCATTGCCGTCAAGAGTTTTGGCTTCTAAGATACGCACTTCATCTATGGCGCGAACTATTTCTAGTACGATGGCATCTTCCTTTTTTGCATATTTAATGGAAGGGAAAGCTACAAGGCTATATGTGTGCCCCTTTGCAAATTCTCTAATGGAGTTGATATATTCTTCATCGTCGAAATTTACGCCGAAGAAAAAACCTGTAAAAATATTGGATAAATCTTTTACCAATGCTGTAAATCTAGCAAGATAATCAATATATAACGATTTGATTTTGGCATGCGATGTATCGATGATAAGCGTCAGGCCTTTTCCATGTTCTTTAATATCGCTTAAGGAAAGAGCTTTTATGGAATTAAGGTTATTTATATACAGCAGATTTCTATATCCTTCTTCATCGATGGCATACATTGAAAACAAGTATTCGTCGACCAAAACATCCATGCCTACAAGATAGGGCAGTCCTTCTTTTTTCATCGCTTTAGCAAATGATGGAATACCTGACAGCGTGGCGAAATCTGAAATAGCGGCGCCGCAAAAATGATTCTTTTTTACCAAAGAAATATATTTTTCAACAGTCAGTCCACTTTTTAAAAATGAATAACCTGTATAAACATGTAATGGAGCAAAGTTCATATATCAACATTATACTATCAAAAATGCATATGTGTTTCCAAATAAAAAGGTATCATTAATGACACCTTTTAACTTAGTAATTATATATTAAATAAATAAATCATCTAAAGCTTTGATAATCAGTGGTATTTCTTCAAGAGACTTTACTTTTGCGCCACTTGCTTGTGCATGTCCGCCGCCTTCGAATTGTTGTGCAACGCCATTGATGGCTTTTTCTTTGCTTCTTATCGAAACGCGATAGCAGTGATCTTTGACATCTTCAGTAAATGAACACCAAGCATTAATTCCATCGATATTGGCGAAGAGATTAACATTTTCTTTTCCTCTTTCGGTGGTGATATTGAGCGAGTCTTGAACACCTTTAGGCAAAATGTAATACGCAATGCCATGTTCGCTGACCTCAAAATGATTGAGGATATATGCTGTGACCTTAAGGTCATCGATTTTCTTTAGATACATTTGCTGATAGACTTTCGATAGATTAAAACCAGTGGAAATCAAACTCTCGGCTATAGCAAATGTGTGAGGAGTAGTGGAACTGTACATAAAGCGGCCCGAATCTCCAACTAGTGCGATATAGAAATATCTTGCTGCTTCAGTGCTCATCACATAATTACCATTAAAAGAAAGAAGCATATTGCAAACGAGTTCGCTAGCAGCAGCCATGGATGTGTCCACTACGGAAGCATTTCCGAGTTTTTCTTCCTCAGGATGGTGGTCTAATCTTATTTTGTATTTAGCTTTTTTAAATCGTGGGTCTGCAATTCTTGATTTGTTGCCAACATCGACAATGATGGCGAGAAATGGCTTTTCAAAAAAAGTGTCAGTCAAACGTTCAGTTTCTGGGAAAATTCTCGGAGTAAATGTCACGTGATTATCCCCAACAAAATGAACCTCTTTGTTCTCGAAGTTATCTTTGATCCAAGTATATAGTCCCATTTGCGTGCCCATAGCATCATAATCTGGCATGATATGTCTAAAAATTACGATTCTATCGTACCTTTTAATAGCAGATAGTATTTTGCGGTACTCCTTGCTATGCTTTTCGGCGAGTTCCACGATTTCTTTATTAAGTTTATTTTTCATATTTACTCCTGACTTGTATATTCTACATTACGAAAGACAAATTACAAAGAAAAACGACATCCAGTTGGATGTCGTTTAAGCTTTTGATTAATCTATTTCGTGATTAAGCGGAAACGGTTGAATCACTAGATGTTACTGATGGAACGTATGAAGGATCATCAGCACCATATTTTTCAGCTGAATAGCCGCTGAGGAATTCAAATGTATAAATATTTGAAGTCATTCCGAAATCGTAAGTGATGAATGCTCCACTAACACCTGCTTTGGTATAGATGACAGAGTTGAATGTTCCATCGCTTCTCTTCCAGTGATAAATTTTCCAACCAGCAGCTTCAAGTCTTGATAACATTGAGGCAACGGTTGTTGTGCTTTGATTGCAAACTGAGACGATTGGTTCAAAAACTTTTTCAGTGTCTGTTGTGCAAGCACCATAGATGGCTTCAAGGTCATCAGAACCACTTAGTTGTGGGAATCCTGGATATTCGTCAGCGAATTTTGCTTCGGTGAGGAATGTGCCATCGTTCTTAACCATGTTGTTGTCCATCCAGTATTCCATTCCTTTTTGTGAGAATGTGTATGGAAGAGCGGATAATTTTCCTTCTGCAACAGTGAGATCGATATATGCTGTATAGCAATCTCCTTCTCCTGCAGTGACTTCCCATTCGAATACTCCTGAGCTTTCAGATGGTTCACCATATTCAGCGGTCAAAGTAGATTTAACTTTTTCAGATACTTCATCGCTGACAGTATAGGTGACATTGATAGCATCTTGAAGGTTTAGATATCCTGATTGAAGATCTTCGCCATCGAATTTAAATACTGTAGTCTCGTCGTTTGGTACAGGTAATTCAGGCATAACAAATTTTAAATATTGTTTTTGAATAGCCTTCTCATAATCTGACCATGGTCTTGTTTGGGCCCCTGCTGATGCGCTTTCGCTATCGGATGATGATACTGATTCGCTTGCTGCACCACCACATGATGCAAGGCTAAGGACTAGTCCAACTGATAGGAAGCTAACTAACGTCTTTCCTAATTTCATAAATTTTCTCCTTTCGAAATTGTGAAATACATTAAAAAATGTAGTTGTTATAATATAAAACCAAAATAAAACTCTTGTAAAGAAAAATTTTTCGCAAATTTTCATGAAAGCGGTTTTATTTTACAGTTCAAATCAAAAAAGAACACTTTGTGTTCTTCTTTAAACTTATTATTTTATAAAAGAATATGCATCACGAGATATCATTACTTCTTCGTCAGTAGGGATTAAAGCAATTTTAAAAGCGCTATTTTTAGTCGATAAAAGCGTATCTTTTCCTCTTAACCCGGAGTTTATTTGCTTATCTATTTCTACGTGAAGCGCAGGCGCGATTTCTTCTATTATTTTTTCGCGATAGTAATCAGAGTTTTCACCAATTCCGGCTGAGAAGATCAACAAATCGCAGCCGCCTAATCGCACATAGTATTGACCGATATAATCCGCAATCCGGCGGATGAATAGGCGATCAGCTGTAATTGCTCTTTTGTTGCCTTTTTCCATAGCTTCTAAAATGTCTCTTGAATCATTGCTAACTCCTGAAACACCTAAAAATCCTGATTGTTTGTTGAATATTTGATACATTTCTTCAACGCTCTTACCAGTGCATTTGCATAAATAATTCATCACCGATGGATCCAAATCACCAGTTCTTGTTCCCATCATAATACCACCCAATGGTGTTAAACCCATTGATGTCGCAACGCATTTTCCATCTTTTATAGCACATAGAGAAGCTCCAGAACCGATGTGACAAGAAATAATTTTTGGATGTTTTATTCCTTGTAAATATTCTTTTGTTCCTACTTCAGATAAATACTGGTGCGAAGTACCATGGGCTCCATAGCGGCGGCAATCGTATTTTTCGCTATATTCAAATGGAATCGGGAATAAATAGTCTTCTTCCTCCATACTTTGATGAAATGCAGTATCAAATACTGCAACAGATGGAACGTTTGGCAAAACAGCTTTGAAAGCTCTAAAACCTATTAAGTGCGCTGCATTATGTAGCGGCGCTAGTGGAATAAGCGATTCAATTTTTTGCTCGGTATCTTTATTAAATGGAGCGCTTTTTGAGAAATATTTTCCGCCTTGAACTATTCGGTGTCCGATAGCCTTAATTTCATTTAAATTTTTTATTATTCCTTTTTCGATTAACGCTTTTAAAAGAAGCTCAACAGCCACTTTGTGATCTAATATTGGTAGAACATCCTTGTCTTGCTTTCCATCATATTTTATGATGAACATTGCATCGTCGTGTCCTATTCTATCAGCAATGCCTGAACATAATACTTTTTCTTCAGGCATTTCATAGAGTTTAAATTTTAAACTGGAACTACCAGCGTTTACTGCCATAACCTTTGCCATGATGATTTCCTACTTTCATTGTAAAATTATACCTACAATTGTATTTAAATACAAATAAACAATTGTTTTACTTTTATACGTAGTATTTTTTAAGTATAATAATTCTATATGGCATTTGGATTACTTTATGATTATTTAATGGGAAATTGCATTGATGCATTTTCTTATTTTGGTGCTCATTTTATTTCTAGAAAGTCTAAAAATGGTGTCAAATCTAGTGCCGATGAAAATGGTGTTGTTTTTAGACTATATGCTCCCATGGCTTCTGATGTATCAGTTATCGGCGATTGGAATTCTTGGGATGTTTCCAAAGACAAAATGCAAAAAATAGACGATTCTGGTGTGTTTGAATTATTTATTCCTAATCTATTGAATTATCAGGCTTATAAATTTCATTTCAAAGACGCCAATGGCAAATATATCGACAAGGCCGATCCTTTCGCTTTCTTTTCTGAATTAAGGCCTGGAACTTGTTCGAGATTATTCGATGTTGAAAATTTTATATGGCATGACTTGTCATATATGAAAAATAGGACGAGAAACTTTGATAAGCCAGTTTCTATATATGAAATTCATCTTGGCTCGTGGAAGGGCAAAGTAGATGGAAGAAACATTTCTTATGAAGAAATCGCTGATTATTTAATCCCATACGTAAAAAATCTTGGCTATACTCATATCGAAATCATGCCGATTACTCAATATCCTTTTGATGGTTCATGGGGCTATCAAGCAACTGGCTTTTATTCCGTTGATTCTCGCTATGGTAATCCAAAGCAATTAATGTCTTTAATCGACAGGCTTCATCAGGCCGGTATTGGTGTGATTCTTGATTTTGCCCCTGTTCATTTCGCCAAAGACGAGTTTGCGCTTTATGAATTTGATGGGACGCATTTATATGAATACGATGACCCGAAACATCGCATTTCTCCTTGGGGGAGTGCTCAATTTGATCTAGGCAAAGATCCGGTGAGATCGTTTTTGATGTCTTCAATGAACTATTTTGCTTCTTATTTTCATTTCGATGGAATCAGAGTTGACGCAGTAAGTAACATCGTTTACTGGGAAGGGAATAAAAACCTTGGTGAGAATAGTGGGGCAACCGAATTTATTAAGCGCCTGAATCATCACCTTCATGAACGCCACTCTTCATTTATGACGATTGCAGAAGATTCCACATCTTTTCCGGGTGTGACAAAACCGATAGAATTTGGTGGTTTAGGATTTGATTATAAATGGGATCTTGGTTGGATGAATGATACTTTAAAATATTATGCTCTAGATCCAATTTATAAATCATTCGATCACAACAAATTGACTTTTTCGATGGCGTATTTTTATAGCGAGAATTTTATGCTCCCTCTTTCACACGACGAAGTCGTATTTGGCAAAGGCACCATCATAAACAAAATGTGGGGCGATTATGAGCAAAAATTTGCCTTTCTTCGCAATTTATATGCTTATCAATTCGCACACCCTGGCAAAAAATTGTCTTTTATGGGAAATGAATTAGCATCATTTGATGAATGGAATGAGAACAAATCTCTTCCATGGAATTTAAAAACATTTCCAAAGCATGATTCTGTCAGTCGTTTAATAAGAGATTTAAACCTGATATATTCCTATGAAAAAGCCATGTTTTATCAAGAGTATAATCCATCTAATTTTCGTTGGCTTATGGTTAACAATTCTATTCAAAGTGTGTTTGCTTTTGAGAGGTCTTGTGAAGACTCTTGTTTGATATTTGTCTTTAATATGACAACTAATTTTTATAACGACTACGAAATCGGCGTGAGCGTTCCTGGTGTCTATGAAGAAATTCTCAACACTGATAAAGACGTCTATGGTGGAGCTAACCAATACAATGGTCTTCCACTCAAAACAGATAGTTTTGGCCCAGAAAATCAGCCATATAAAATCAAGATTAAACTCGCGTCCATGTGCGCGTGTATATTTAAATTAAGAAAGAAGGACTAACACATCATGTTCCAAAACAAATTAGATTTTAAGCAGCACTTTGAAAGAAGGCTATCAGAAAAATACGGAAAGAGCGTGGAAGATTCTCATATCACCGAACGATTCGATATCTTAGGTGAAATGGTTAGAGATTACGCTGGTTATGACTGGCGTTCTACTCAAGAGTATGTCAACGCAAACAAGGACAAACAACTCATCTATTTCTCGATGGAATTTTTAATTGGCCGCCTATTGGTCAACAACATGCAAAATCTTGGAATCTACAAAGTTGCAAAAGAAGGTTTGGCTGATTTTGGCATCAATATTCACGAACTCGAAGAACAAGAATCAGATGCTGGACTTGGCAATGGTGGTTTGGGTCGTTTAGCCGCTTGTTTTATGGACTCTGCCGCTTCATTAGCTTATCCAGTTCATGGAAACACTATTCGCTATGAATATGGTTTCTTTAAACAGAAACTTTCAAGTGGTAAACAAGTCGAACTTCCTGATCAATGGCTTACCGATGGCTATGTCTTTGAGGTTAGAAAACCAAAACACGCAGTTGAAGTTAAGTTTTATGGCAATGCCGAAACATATATGAAACCAAATGGTGAATTTGGTATTCGAACTGTCAATGCAACCTCGGTCTTGGCTATGCCATACGATGTTTCAATCGTTGGTTATCGCAATGGTGTCGCCAACACTTTGAGATTGTGGTCAGCTGAACCAAGCGAACAAAATCTGCCTACTAATCAAACTTTTGAGCAATACTTGACCACGCTAAAGGAGCTTTGCCATGGTTTATATCCTGATGATTCGACAGAACAAGGTAGACTTTTACGTTTAAGACAACAATATTTTCTTGTCAGCGCAGGTTTGCAATCTGCTATGCGTGGACACATAAGAAGAAATGGCTCATTAAATAATTTTGCAGATAAATACTGCTTTCAACTCAATGATACACATCCAATTCTCGCTATTCCAGAAATGATGCGCCTTCTCATGGATGAATATGGTTATGGCTGGGATTTTGCTTGGAAAACAGTCACGAAATGTATCGCCTATACCAATCACACTATCATGTCGGAAGCCTTGGAAAAATGGCCTGTTCAATACGTGCAACGCCTCATTCCACGTTGCTATATGATTATTGAAGAAATAAATCGTAGATTTAATATTTACTTAAATGCCCATCATGTCGATGAAAATAAGCGATATGCTATGCAGATTATTAAAGATGGTCAGATTCATATGACAAATCTCGCAATATACGCCGCATATTCCGTCAATGGTGTCGCTAAACTTCACACCGAAATTCTTGAAAAACAGACATTTAAGGAATTTTATGAATTATTTCCTGAAAAATTCAATAATAAAACTAATGGCGTAACTCATCGTCGATGGCTTTTATATGCAAACCCAGGTCTTGCTTCTTTAATCTCGAACAAAATCGGTGAAGAATGGATTACAAAAATGTATGAGATTGATCGCTTTAGCAAGTTTGCTAAAGATAAAGAGGTTCAAAAAGAGTTGATGCGCGTTAAGCGTGAGAATAAAGTTGCTCTAGCAAAATATATTTTTGATCACTACAACATCACAATTGATCCAGATTCAATATTTGATACACAAGTGAAGAGATTGCACGCTTATAAACGACAACTATTGAATATTTTCCACGTCATATATTTATATCAACGAATGAAAGATGATAAAGAATTTAAGATATATCCACAAACATTCATTTTTGGCGCAAAAGCTGCCCCAAGTTATGAATATGCAAAAAAAATTATCGAACTCATTTTAGCAGTTGCTAAAGTAGTCAACAACGATCGCGAAACTAACAAATATTTAAAAGTGGTCTTCATGGAAAATTATGGTGTTTCTTTAGCTGAAATAATCATTCCTGCTACTGATGTTTCTGAACAAATATCTACGGCTGGAAAAGAAGCTAGTGGAACATCAAATATGAAATTTATGATGAACGGAGCGCTTACGCTTGGAACACTAGATGGCGCCAATGTGGAAATTGCTCAGCGTGTCGGAGATGAAAACATCGTCATATTTGGTCTTCATGCTGACGAAGTGGAAGAATATTATCATAATAATTCATATAACCCATGGGATATATATAATAGCGATTCTCGTATAAAGAATGTTCTCGACTCGCTATTTAATGGTCCTTGGGTTGAAGATGAAGACTGTTTCAGAATGATTTTTGATGAAGTAATGAATCGAAACGATGCTTATTTCATCCTTAAAGATTTTGATAGTTATGTCAAAGCACATGAAAAAATGGTGGAGATATATAAAAATCAATCTTTGTGGGCGGAAAAATGTATCAATAACATCGCTCAATCTGGTTATTTTTCTAGCGATCGCACCATTGAACAATACGCTAAAGAAATTTGGCATTTAAAAAAGATTGGATTTGTCAAAGATGAATAACCTAATAGATTTAACATCGCTATACCAATTGCAAGCAAAGCTCGACCAAGAAATTGCCACAAACCACCAAATAAACTATGAGACAACTTCTAAAAAAAGGCTTTTGTCCCTTATCGTTGAACTTGGTGAACTTGCTAACGAAACACGTTGCTTTAAATATTGGTCCACTCGCCAAAATGGCGATATGCTAAAAATAATGGATGAGTATGCTGACGGGATGCATTTTTTCCTTTCTTTAGGCATTCCACTTCACGTCAAAAAGATGAAATATGAAATAAATGATTCATTTCAAAATCTAACGGATGGTTTCTTAAAAACTTATCAATTAGTTGTCGATCTCATTGATAATTATGATGAAGTGCACTACACTAATGCATACCAATCTTTTTTAAATCTTGCATTTAAAATTGGTATGAGCGTGGACGATATCATCGCTTCATATAAAAAGAAATTGGATGTTAATTATTCTCGTCAAAAGAATTCATATTAGGAGGAATTTATGAACGAAAAACAAAGATTAGAGTTTTTAAAACAACTAAGCGAAACAAATGGCATTTCAGGTAATGAAAAAGAAGTTGTAAAATTGATAAAAAAAGATGTCGGCGATGCCGCTAGCAAAATTGAATACGATAATTTAGGTTCAATTATTTGCTACCAAAAAGGCGAAAAAGATGGACCTATCGTTTTAATGAGCGGTCACATCGATGAAGTTGGCTTTTTAGTCAATCGTATTGAAGACAATGGTCTTCTTCGCATCCATCCTGTTGGCGGATGGTGGGGGCATGTTGTCTTAGCTGAAGTTGTCACTGTCACAACTCGCGAAGGCAAAAAATATTTCGGTGTTATTGGCGCCCAACCTCCACATGGTATGCCAGCGGAAATGCGCAACAAAGTACTCGACTTCAAAGATATGTATCTAGACATGGGTGTCAAAGATAAAAAGATGATTGAAGACATGGGCATTAGAGTTGGTGATGCCATCACTCCATATACTGATTTTAGAGTTTTGAATGATGGAAAATCACTATTAGGCAAAGCCTGGGATGATCGTATTGGTGCCGCAGTTGGCATTGAAGTTTTGCAAAATCTCAAAGATGTTAAACACGATGCAACTATCGTTTTTGCCGGAACAGTTCAAGAAGAAGTTGGCTTGCGCGGTGCTCGTACAGCTTCTTATCACGTTAAACCAGATGCGGCATTTGCTATTGATGTCACTATGTCTTATGACCTTCCAGGTTCTCCAAATAACCCAACTAAACTTGGCGCTGGTGTTGCTTTGTCGGTTATGGATGGCTCGGTTATCGCCCATCGTGGATTGTTCGACTTTGTCGAAGGCATTGCTAAAAAGCACAATATCAAATACACATATGATTTGTTAACTGCTGGTGGAACAGATTCTGGTGAAATGCATAAACAATACGATGGAATTATCACTATGACCATTTCACTTCCTTGCCGCTATTTCCACAGTCATGTATCTATCATTAATATCGATGATTATCTAGAAGCTGTGAAACTTATGAGCGAAGTATGCAAAGCTCTCGATAAAAAGACTTTAAAAGCTCTTCGCGAATCAAAATTTAACTAAACACCAATTTGTAAAAAAGCTCTTATTTACTTTTAAGAGCTTTTTTTATCTCAAAATGTGTGATAGAAGCATTGTCATAATGTTTTTTAAATGGCGAATTGTTGCTCCATGGAATGTGGTTGAGAATGTGCGAGATGACATCGATAACTCCTCCATGGGTGACTATGATGACATCTTTATCATCCGATATCACTTTATCTAGAGCCTTATTGATTCGCGCATAGTATTCGTTTGGAGATTCGCCTTCAGGAAAGTGTTCATCCATTTTTATCGCATTGAAATATAACCCTGGGAATCTTTCATCCGCTTCTTTATTGCTAAGACCTGCCAAAAGTCCATTGTTATATTCGCGGAATAATGGCTCAACTACTAGACTTTTTTTCAACTGCTCGCTTAGTATTTCAGCGCTTTCTAAGGCACGAGGCAAATCGCTTGAAATGATGTGATCAAAAGATATTCGGTCTTCTAATATTTTTTTAGAGAGATCAATTATTTGCTTTCGCCCTACGTTAGTTAAAGAATAGCGAGACCATCCGCCACGATAACCTGGCAAATCTTCGCCATGCCTAATTAGATATATATGCATTACTTGTCCTTTTTAATTTCACTTTCGTAAGTTGAAATTTGTTCTTCGATGTTCAAATCCTGGAACTGTTTCATATACATATCGTGATATTGACCATTTTTTGCCATTAGTTCGTGGTGAGTTCCATCTTCTACAATCACTCCGTTTTTGATAAGGATAATACGATCTGAATTGACGATGGTGGATAATCTATGAGCGATGACAAAACTTGTACGGCCTTTGAGAAGTTTATTTGTTGCGAGTTGTATTTGTGCTTCGGTTTCGGTGTCGATACTTGAAGTTGCCTCATCAAGAATGAGAATCTTCGGATTCCTAATTATTGCTCTAGCAAACGAAAGCAGTTGTTTTTGTCCTTGAGATAGCGTCATTCCAGCATCTTCTATTTTGGTGTCGTAACCATTTTTTTGCGCCACGATAAAATCGTGAATACCAACAAGCTTTGCTGCTGCAACGATTTCTTCATCCGTGGCATCTAATTTTCCATAGCGGATATTCTCTTTATAAGTTGATGAGAAAACAAATGGCGTTTGTTGGACATAACCAATATTGCTGTGAAGCCATCCTAATGAATGATGACGGTAGTCTTCACCATTGATAATTATTTCACCTGATGTTGGCTCATAAAATCTACATAAAAGGTTGACAGTAGTGGTTTTTCCTCCACCAGTTTCACCTACCAGCGCTACCGAAGTCCCCTCTTTAATCGTAAGGTTTAAATTGTGGATGACCTCTGCATCTTTCAAGTATGAAAATGTCACATTTTTGAAAGTGATATCGCCACTGAGAACATCAAAGTTTTCTTTCTTATTCTGAAAAATAGTTCCGTACTTGTCCTCGACTTCTGGCGTATCTTTGATTTCTGTTTCCTTGTTTAATAAAGACATGACTTTTTCAGCCCCTGCTTGAGTCGAGATAAAATCAGAAAATATTTCTGATATGTTTTGAATAGGATTAAATATTTGTCCCACAAAGCCTATGAATAAGACAATGGTACTTATCATAGCAATATCTTCGCCACTGGCATTTATCATGTTTGTGCCGACGAGAATTACTGCGGCGACAGTCACACTTGATAAAAGCGAAATAAGAGGCTGAAAATATGCATTCATTCGATGCGCTTTATATCTCTTTTTGCGAATGTCTTCAATTACTTCTTCAGCCTCGTTATAAACTTCTGTTTCGATGCCTAATGTTTTAATTGTTTTTGATCCATCGATGCATTCAGCGAGCCATCTAACATAGTTAGAGTATGCGTTTCTAGCGACGCGGTGCTTTTTTAAAATGACTTTTTGGAAGACTGGTACAATGATGATGAGAAGCGGAATTGAACACATGATAACTAAAGATAATTTCCAGTCGATGCTAAACATAGTTACGATGGTGAATAATATATCGAATAAAGCCCATACAGCAGAAATAAGACCCCAGGATAAAACATCGCCGATATCAGATGTATCATTTTGCATTCTTGCAATAAGCCAGCCACTTGGAGTTTTATCAAAGTATGAAAAAGATAATTCTTGAATCTTTTTAAACGAGTCTCTTCTAAGAGAATTCATAATTTGTAACGAAATATAATTCGTGATGAAGAAAGTGATAAACACCGCAACAGAACGAAACAAAACTCCGCTAGCAAATATGATGATGTATTGTGCGAAATCAATTTGGAATGAAATACCAAAAATAAGTTTGACATCGAATATTACATCGACGATACTTTTTCCACTTCCAGCATTGTTATTTATTGCATCAATCGAAGCTTTGGTCAGCGATGGAACAAAACTCGAATCATAAAATGAAGTGATAGACATCGTAAGGACGAGCAATAGCAAAAATGGCCACGATTTCATGGCGTATTTGCCAATTTGCTTCCACACTCCTAGATTGAAGTGCTTTGGCGTTTGTTCTTCTTGGAACGCAAAACTGTTTGCCATATTACTCCATCCTCGTTTGAATCTTATAGATTCTTTGATATAGTCCAGCTTTTTGGACCAGCTGTTCATGATTGCCTATTTCAGATATTTTTCCGTTGTCTAAAACGATGATTAAATCAGCATCTTTCGCTGTTGATACTCTATGAGTAATGATAAGAGTAGTCGTATCCTTTTGTCTTTCTTTTAATCTTTGACGAATGCGATAATCAGTTTCGGTGTCAACTGCTGAAAGAGAATCATCAAAGATAAGAATTGGAGAATGAGAAAGGATTGTTCTGGCAATGGCGACTCTTTGCTTTTGCCCGCCTGAAAGAGTGACACCTTTTTCTCCAACCTCAGTATCATATCCACTTTGGAAAGCTTTGATGGATTCATGAATATCTGCGATGCTTGCAGCTTGATAAACTTCTTCTTGAGTTGCCTCTTTATGTGCAACACGGATGTTGTTCATAATTGTTTTTGAAAAGAGAAAAGGATCTTGCAGCACTGTTGAAATATTTTTACGAAGATGCTCTTTAGAAATGCTTTTTAGTTCGACGCCATCTAACAATATCGACCCAGATGTGTAATCATATAGACGAATTAGAAGCGACGCTAATGTTGATTTTCCACTTCCGGTTTTTCCCATTATTGCCACCGTTTGCCCTGCTTTGATTAAAAATGATACATCATCGATAACAGGTCCTCGTGCATCATCGAATTGATAAGTGACATTTTTAAATTCGATTTGTCCTTTAATCTCTGGTTTCAAGCCAGAAGTTATATCTTCAATAGGTTCATTCAATATCCCATTGATACGGTCCATAGCAACCATGGCTTTTGCGAGATTAGAAAGAATGGTGGCAACATCCCTGAGTGGCCACACCATCATTTCGACATATGTAAAAGAAACCACGACTGTTCCTGCTGATATCTCATTATTTAAAGCGAGGAAAAGACCATAAATCACAGTGATGACAATCGTTCCGAACACAAAAATGTCTGAACTAGCAAAAAAGAAACTTGAAAGTTTTCTCCATTTGATGAACTTGCCTTTGTAATCGGTTAAATCTTTTTCAAATTCATCGATTTCATAGCTTTCATTATTGAATGCTTTAACAATTCTCACACCATTAAGGTTTTCCTGCATTCTTCCGGTGATGATAGCTTCCGATTCGTCGGTTGCGCGATATCTTTTTCTCACCCCTTTTATTAAAAAGAACGAATAGAAGAATAGCACTGGCAAAAGAATTAGAGGCACCAAGGCAATTTTCCAAGATAGCGATAACAAAATCGCGACGCTAAAACATACGATATAAAATGTGTAAACAATAGAAAACGTATCTGCAATCATGAATTTGCGAAGCGTGGTTTCATCTCGAGTACAAGTTTGAATCATATCGCCACTTTCATGACGTTTAAAGTATGAATATGGCAATCTTTCAATATGCGAGAATAACCATAGTTGTATGTTTTTGCCAATCCCAGTCGAAGCATATGTTCTAAGGATTAAACGCGCACACGAAATGAGTGCTACGGCGATAGCAATTCCGATGATTATTATAGAAAAGATATATAGATTATCTCTTAAAAATTCAGGTCCACCAATTAAAGAGGCGATAAACAATTCCAATTGTCCGACTTTTTCCGGATTATTGATTATATCACCAGTCAAAGTATCAACTAAAATCTTGGACATAAATGTTGAAAGAACCATAAGAGCAACGGCAAAAAATAAAACAATAAAGGAGAAAAGGTAAGCTAAACGCACGCCTTTCGTCACTTTATACATGGTTTTTAGATATTTGTTCATAAAAAAATATATTGCCGAATATCTATTTTAACATAGATATAATAGATTGCATCTTAAAAAATATTAATAATCGCTCTCGTTCGTAGCAAAGATATTGAACTTGCGAAGAACGAAATAAAAAACTATTGCAATAGCAGCGCAGCCTAGACCTTGTATCACATCGAAAATGGCGAGATATGTCATGTTGAATCCAAAGAAAAGCCAATAAGCAACAAAATATGTCGCGGCCATTAGCAAGCCACCAATAAATGGAAAAATATATTTAGGCCATGAATGCTTAAACAATCTAAAGAAGCATCCACTGACAAGCGCCATCAATAATTTGGCAACAATCGTAAATGGTACAAAGTTAGCCGCATTAGCGTATAAATCACCAAAAACGCCACCAATCAAGCCAACAAAAGCACCTTCGATTGGACCAACATAAATAGCGATAAATATCGTTAACGCATCGCCGAAATTGAAATATCCCATTTGATTTGGATATGGAATTGGCAAAAATGCCGTCAATACAAAACATAGTGCGCCGAAGACAGCACTAATCGTCATTCGTAATATTATTTTTTTATTTTTGCTCATCTTTTTTTGGTAAAAGAAGAATTATTTCTTCTTCATTATATACTTCAATTCCGTGCTGCTTTAATACTCTCGTGGTGACGCCCTGTCCATCGATCAAACGGTGGTGGAATCCTCCATCATAAACTTTGTGAACACCACAAGATGGCGAATTTTCTTTAAGAATTGCTTTTCTAATTCCTAAATATGAACATATGCTTAAAGCTTTTTCCGCTCCAAGTTCAAATTTCGTTGTATTATCAACATTTTTTTCATTAAAAACGCGGCTTCCTCTTATTTCGCTGGGCATTCGAGGAGTTTTTAAACCACCCTCGACCTCTGGACAGAAGGGGACTAATTCGTATTTTTCTAATAATTCCTCAATCAAGGGATTATAGTTTCCTTTGCCGTCGTAGCGGCATTTGTCGCCTACCAAACAGGCACTTATCAATATCTTTTCCACGCAAAAGATTTTATCTTTTTTTTCATCGTTTTGCAATTATTGTATATAATAATCGTATGCAAAAAGAGTTTGTGTACACTAGAGATTGCAAATCATACAAAGTATGTGTGACTTATAAACACATCAAAAATATTATCTATCGCTATCGAGATGGGATTTTTTATATCAGTGCTCCGCGCTTTACCATGAAATCACAAATATTTGATAATCTATCAATTTTTTATCCACGACTAGTAAAAGAGAAAAAAACTGATGTTTCTCCTATTATCGGTTCGTCAATTTATATGTTTGGAAATCTTGCCACAATTGTTCATAACGCAGATGGCTCCACAACAATCGAAGGATATTTTACTTATCATAGCGAAGAAGAATTAAATGCGTTATATAAAAAGACTCTTCTTGAAAAAATAACACCAATTGTACGCGAATTCGAAATGCGCATGTCTGTTGAAAGACCTTATCGCGTGCGTATATCTAATATGAAGACTAGATATGGAACAAATTCCCGAAGAACACATGCCTTAACTTTTGAAACGCGAATGGTTCATTTTTCAATGCCAGTTATTGAAAGTTTAGTCGTTCATGAATTAGCCCATGATAAGTATTTTGACCATTCAAAAAATTTCTATGATTACGTGCTTCAGTTTTGTCCAAACTATAAAGCGCTTCACAAGCAATTAAGAAAGAGGATTTATCAATGATTCAAACCATCGCATCAAAAGACAATAAAAAAGTTAAAGAAACTATCGCCCTTTATTGTAATAAAGAAAGAAAAGAAAAAGGCCTTTTTATCGTTGAAGGATATCACCTTTTGGAAATGGCTTTAGCAGCGAAAAAACTCAAGTGCGTTTTTAGCCTTGAAAAAGTAGATGATTTGCCTGATGAAATTGAACAATATTTAGTCAGTGAAGAAATATTGAAAAAGATGTCTAAGACACAAAACCCACAGGGAATAGTGGCCGTATGTTCTGTGCTAGAACAAAAAGAGATTATAGGAAACGCTATCTATCTAGACGAAGTCTCTGATCCAGGCAATGTTGGTACTATTTTAAGAACGGCTTTGGCTTTTGGTTTTTATAACGTTATTTTAAGTTCAAATTGCGCATCATTATATAATGATAAAGTGATATCTTCTTCACAAGGATCCATTTTCAAATTGAATGTCATTGAAAATGGCGAAAAGGAACTTTTAGAGTTAAAAAAGCGATCCTATACATTATGTGGAACTGCACTAAATGCTAAAAGCAAGGATTTTTCGCAAGTGAATTTAAAAACGCCTTTTGTACTTATTTTTGGCAACGAAGCGCGAGGAGTATCTTCTATAATTCTGCAGCAATGTGATGAAATGGTAATGATTCCGATTAAGAACATCGATTCTTTAAATGTTGGAGTTGCATGCGGAATCATATTGAATCACTATTCAAATTCTTAAAGATGATTATATTTGATAGATTATTTTTCTATGTTAAAATAGAAAGAGCGTTGAAGAGAAGTAGTAGTCTTTTATAAGTATAGATCAGGGAGAAACGAATAGTGAGACCGTTTCATATGCTAGATAGATGAATTCATCTCGGAGCTGAATGCAAGAATCATTCCGTTATATCTGCGTTAAAGATTTAGTGCGTAATTTATTACGAATTAGGATGGCACCACGGTATTAATCGTTCCTTGTGTGCCTTTTATTTTTGGAGGAATCCCTTATGAAAGAAGACCTAAAAGCAAAACTTGAACAAATTAAAACTAAAGCTCGTCAGGACATCGAAATGGCGAAAACTGTCGCCTCTTTAATCGAAGTGAGAAATGCTTTCTTATCTAAAAAAAGTGAGCTCAATGTCATGATGCAACTATTTAAAGACATGACACCAGAAGAAAGAAAAACTTTTGGTGCTTTGATAAATCAAGTTAGAAATGAAATCACTGAATATCTAAATGAAAAGACTCGCGAATATGCCGAACTTGAAATCAACGAAAAGTTAAAAAAGGAAACCATTGATATCACCATTCCTGGTGTCAACAAGGAAATTGGTCATCAAAATCCGTTGCTTCTAGTTCAAGACGAGATAGTGGATATATTTGTCAAGATGGGTTACACCGTTAAAGAAGGCAGTGATGTCGAATTAGATCATTACAATTTTGAACTTATGAATATTCCAAAGGATCATCCGAGTCGCGATATGCAGGACTCATTTTACATCAATCCAAATACTTTGCTCAGAACGCATACTTCACCAGCGCAAGCTCGCGCTATGGAAGAGTCCAAAGGCGCTCCTATAAGGATTATATGTCCGGGGAAATGTTATCGTCGCGATGACGATGATATGACCCATTCTCATCAATTTTCACAAATCGAAGGATTGCTAATCGATAAGAATATCAATATCGGGAATCTCGAAGCTACGCTGTCGATGTTTATCAAACGTATGTTTGGAGAGAAGCGCGAAATTAGATTGAGAAGCTCATATTTTCCATTTACTGAACCATCAGTGGAAGTCGATGTGACATGTGCTGAATGTGGTGGTAAAGGTTGTTCGATGTGCAAAGGTAGTGGTTATATTGAAATATTAGGCGCCGGAATGGTTCATCCCAATGTTTTGCGCATGAATGGCTACGACCCTGAGATCTATACCGGATTTGCCTTTGGTGTTGGAATTGAACGAGTCGCGATGCTTAGATATGGGATTGATGATATCCGTCGTTTTTATCAAAACGATATGCGATTTGTTGGTCAATTTAAAATAGGAGAATAGGATTATGAAAGCAAGTTTAAATGTCTTAAAATCCCTTGTCGACATAGAAGGTTTAAGCGCTAAAGAAATCGCTGAAAAACTGACATTTGCTGGTGTCGAAGTTGAGTCTATTTCTCGACTTGCAACTGGTGAAGGCTTAATTATTGGCCAAGTGCTGGAATGCGAAAAAATGAAAGACTCAGACCACTTGCATATTTGCAAAGTCAATATGGGACCAGAATTAGGAATACATCAAATTGTTTGTGGCGCTCCAAACGTCGCCAAAGGGGAGAAGGTTATCGTCGCTAAAGATGGCGCTAAACTTCCTGGTGGAGTGATAAAAAAAGGCGAGATACGTGGCGTGACTTCTGATGGCATGCTTTGTTCTCTTCACGAATTGGGCGTCGATGATAAATATCTATCGGAAAAGGAAAAAGAAGGCATAGCCTTACTTGATAAAAACGCCGTTGTTGGCAATGAAAATGTTTTGTCGTATCTTGGATTAGATGATGCGATTTTGGAATTAAAAATATTAGCTAATCGCAGCGATTTGATGTCTTTAGAAAGCATCGCTAAGGAAATCGCTTTATTATTCGATAGAAAATTGCTTTTAAAGAAATATGATGTCGCTTCAGAAATTAAAAACGACTTTGTCGTCTCTTCCGCTAGCAAGTATTGCCCACAATTTTCAATCAGATTAGTAAAAGGAATCAAAGTTGCTGAATCACCAAAGTGGTTAAAAGACGCTCTTCGCAGTAGTGGTGTGCGTTCTATTAATAACATCGTCGATATTGGCAATTATGTCATGCTTATAACTGGTCAACCTATTCATATGTATGATATGGATAAATTACCTAGTCATGAACTTATTGTTAAAGATGATTTACAAGGCGAGTTTATCGCCCTAGACGAGAAAAGTTATAACATTCAGAAAGATGACTTGGTAGTCACTTCTTCTAATAAAGCAATGTGCCTTGGCGGAGTCATGGGTTCTTTTTCTTCAATGGTTGATGAACACAGCAAAAACATCGCTATTGAATCAGCGAATTTTGATTACGCTCATATCAGACGTACATCCAATAGGCTAGGCCTAGCCAGCGAATCATCCAATAGATTTTCAAAAGGAATCAATCCAAATCAATATGTCAGCGTTCTTAACATGGCCGCTTCATTAGTTAATGAACTGTGTGGACCATCTTCTATTTCCGATATTAAAACATATGATGTCTTAGATCACAAACCAGTGGTTGTACATACAAGTATAGGCAAGATTAATTCGCGTTTAGGAACATCGTTTAATAAAGAAGAAATCATCTCTATTCTTAAAAAGGACTATCTTGGTGTTAAATCGAATAATGATGAACTTGAAATCGTTGTTCCATCTTCTCGAATCGATATTACATGCGATGCAGACATCAGCGAAGAAGTTGTGAGATTACTTGGTTTTAACAATGTTAAAGTTGAACTTCCAAAACTGGATGCTTCGATTGGCAAGATGTCTGATAGTTATGCCAAAAAAAGGCTTATTCGCGATTATTTAAAAGATGCTGGTCTTGATGAAGTCATCACTTATTCACTATTAAAACAAAACGAAGTTAACAAAATGGCAATCATCAGCCATAATGAGCCATATAAAATCATCAATCCGATGACGGATGAACATGAATATATGAGAATAAATCTCATCCATTCGCTTCTTTTAGTTGCATCATATAATTTAGCTCATCAAACTTCAAACTTGCACTTTTTTGAAGTCAGCGATATCTTTTCTTTGAAAGGAAATGATGTTCGATTAGGCATTGTTTTGCTCGGCAATGAAGAATACCAACACAAAATGCATGATATTCCATATTCTTTCTATCACATGAAAGGGTATCTTGAAGGATTGATGCATGCTTTAGGATTAGAAGAGAATCGCTATTCTATCGTTAAGAACGATAAATATGTCAATGAACTCCACCCTGGCAAAAGCGCCTTTATTAGATTTGGTAAAGACATCATCGGTTATCTTGGTGAACTTCATCCAACTAAAATGAAGGAATACGATTTAGGAAAAACTAATGCCATAATTATGGAAGTAAATCTTTCAGCATTATTCGAAGCGAAGACATCGCTGAAGAAATTTGTTGAATTCTCGCGTTTCCCAAGCGTGAACCGCGATTTAGCCTTATTGATCAATAGAGATATTTCAAGTAAAGATGTCATTTCTCTTGTAAAAAAATGCGATCGAAATCTCATAAAAGAAGTAGAGGTTTTTGATGAATATTGCGACGATAAACTACAAAGCGCAAATAAGAAATCTCTTGCCATTAACATCGTTTTTTCATCAAATGATGAAACATTGAAAGACGCCGTAGTGGTCGCGCTAGAAGAAAAAATAATTAAAACTTTGGAGCAAGAACTTCATGCGGAGCTAAGAAAATGATCGTATTTCATAACCAAATAGTCGAAGGCAAAACATTTAAAACATCATTCATCACATCTTATGATGACTCGTTATTCGTTAACCAACACCCGCTTGTGAGCGTTAAACCTTCAAAAGTTGAAGTGGAGATGCTAGAAGTGGCGGACATCTTGACAATTTCCTTCAAAGGAAATATCGATGTTGTTTTAGAGTGCTCATACACCTTAGAAAAAATAAATAGCGTGATTAAAATTGATGAATCTTTGGAATTCTCTACTGACCCAGATGACAACGACATGGATCATCTAATAGATGAAACAAGAATAAATCTCGATGAGTATTTCCTGTCGGTGTTCTTGCCTAACATTCCGATGAGGGTGAAAAAAAGTGGGGCTGCAAAACTTAAAGGTGGTAAAGGTTACGATGTCATCGATGAAGATGAATATCATAAACAAGAGCAAAATAAGACTGACCCTCGACTTTCAAAACTTGATGACATAGATGTCGATTAAAATACTATTTTAACAATTACTAATAATATACTAAAAAACTAACAATTTTATTTTACTATCAAGATAGACAATCATATTTAAAATCTTGAATCTGACCATTTAATCTAAAAGAACTTAGCATCCGCTGAGCTCTTTTTATTGAGCTTAAAGATTAAGTCAAATAACACGTTATGTGTCTTTTTTGAGTAAAAAAATTAATTTTTCTATCGCACATTACATATCTCCCCACCTACCGCCACAAAAAAAGTTATCTTTAGATAAAGAAAAAAGTTTTAGAAAATGTATTTACAAAAAACGGCGCTTATAGTTATAATTTAGGTGCAATCAGGTTGAAAGTGGGGAAAAGTGGAAAATGTTCTTCGGTAAGTACTATCACAGCCTAGATGACAAAGGTCGCTTGATGATCCCAAGCAAGATGAGGGAACAAGCTGGCAACCGTGTTTATGTCATTCGTGGTTTCGAAGGTTGCTTATCCGTTTACAAAGAATCCGATTTTCAAATCTACGTTCAATCACTAGCCAATCTTCCATATACTCACAAACAAACTCGTGATGTGCAACGTCTCGGCTTGTCTAGCACCATCGAACTCGATGTTGACAAACAAGGAAGAATTCAAATCCCAACTCAAACATTAGCGGAATATCATTTCTCCAAGGATGTTGTTGTAGTGGGGGTTATGAACCACTTCGAAATCTGGGATGAAAATGCATGGAAGAAATACGAAGAAGAAAATTCTAAGAATTATGAAGAGACAGCGGAAACGCTCCCTCTTTGATAGATATGGACTCTCATATCCCTGTATTGCTGACTGAAGCAATAGATCACCTAGACATCAAGCCATCTGGCACATACGTCGATCTCACGATTGGACGTGGTGGGCACTCAAAAGAGATACTCCAGAAACTCAACCATCAAGGTCGTCTCATCGGATTCGATCAGGACGAAAGGGCCATCCTAGAATGCAATAATGCCCTTTCAAAACTTGGCAAGAACTTCACTCTCGTTCACGATAACTTCAAAAACTTGACTGAAGATTTGCATAAATTAAACATCAATAGCGTCGACGGATTCTTAATGGATCTTGGGGTTAGTTCCCCCCAACTCGACGAGATCTCACGAGGATTCTCTTACAAAGAGAAAGCGAAGCTCGATATGAGAATGGATGTTGCACAGCCATTAACGGCGGAATTCGTAGTCAATAATTATTCCATCCAAGACTTGTGCAAAATATTCCGGGACTATGGCGAGGATAAATACGCATATCCAGTAGCCAAAAGGATAGTGGAGATAAGGAATTCTCACTCTATCCAATACACGAATGAACTCGTGGACATCATCAAGTCGGTTAAACCGATGAAGGAATTAGCCAAGAAAGGCCACCCCGCTAAACAAATATTTCAAGCTCTGCGTATTGAAGTAAATGATGAATTCGGGGTCCTGAAGACAGCTCTAGAGGACGCACTTAAAATCCTCAATAAAGGCGGTCGGCTAGTTGTCATCACCTTCCATTCTGGCGAAGATAGAATTGTCAAAGACATCTTCAAATCACACGCCATTATCGAAGGAAGTCGCAAAAATGTCTTCACCATTGAGGACATAAAACCATCATATCGCTTAGTAAACACAAAAGTGATTACTCCAAGCGAAGAAGAACTATTAAATAATCACCGCGCTCATAGCGCAAAGATGAGAGTGATTGAGAAATTGTAAAGGAGTGCAAAAATGAAAGACAAGCTGGTCAAGTACCATCACAAAGCTATCTACTATCGTTTCAAAAAAACATTAGTGGCTTTAAGCTTTCTTATCGGCGCAGCAGTTGTCTTCACCGTTCCAGTTTCCATTATTCTTTCGATGAACGATACATCTCCAATGGCGGAAAATAATAATAATTCATCTTCCGTTATTGAAGACAATCCTGACATATCTAGTTCATCAGTAGAATAGTTAGAAAAACAATCACCCGCTAAAACCGCACCCGTCGTGGGGCGGTTTTTCTTTTTCAATAATTGTCACTTTAGTGTATTATTAAAGAAAGATAATATACGTTTCGACAATTCAATAATCTATTAAGGAGGTTAGAATATGTACGAAAGTAAGATGTCACTCACTAAACAGCAACAAGATATTTTGAGTGGCAAAGAAGGCCCAACAAAGGCCAAAGTCATGGAGACGATTGTTCGTTTTGGTGATATTTTTGGCGCACCGCGCCTTGTTGCGGTTACGCATCAAGAAGGACATTTAGTCACTTCGTTTGGCATCAGCATGTTGAAACCGCTTTTTGCCACGATGGATAAACTGGTCGCTGATAACATCAAGGTCGAAGACAAGTTTACCATCGATCCACGTCCAGTCGACTATCAAAATGTTAAATGCAATCTGTTGGACAAATTGATTTTTTCTAAAATCCTATATTCGCAACAAGCGCACTATGAAGAGCAACTTGAAGCCATTGGTCTAAAGAATAAAAATGCTTTCACCTGCACATGCTATTTAGATGAAGTAGGCAACATACCGCAATATGGCGATATCCTCTCATGGGCTGAGTCGAGTGCTGTAGTATACGCTAATTCAGTTTTAGGCGCACGTTGCAACCGCAATTCAGGCGTTCTCGAACTATTCGGCTCCATCATTGGTTATGTGCCTGAATTTGGCTTTTTAACCGATGAAGGAAGAAAAGCTAAGTGGAGAATTATTTTAAAAACTACAAAACTTCCTGAAGCGCAAATTCTTGGAAGTGCAATCGGCATGAAAGTTATGGAAGATGTTCCATATGTTTTTGGTCTAGATAAGTATTTAGGCAGTGAACTTACTCCTGAAGCCAAGAGCTATTTAAAAGATTTTGGCGCCGCAACCGCTTCAAATGGTGCGGTTGGTCTATATCATATCGACAACCTCACTCCGGAAGCAAAAAAATACAAAGAAGAGCTCATTTTGAAAGATGCTAAAGAATATATCATCGATGATGCTGAACTGGAAAGAGTGTACAAGAGTTATCCTATCATGTGGAAAGACAAAGATAAAAAAGGAGATCGTGCCTTTATCGGCTGTCCACATCTCACTTTTGCGCAACTTAACGACTGGTCAGAAAAACTTTTAAAAGGATTAAAAGAAACGGGACGCAAAAAAGTGAGCAAAATCACAGTATTAACCACCGCCCCTGATATCGCTGACAAATTTAGACAAACACAATTATATAAGCAAATCTATGATGCTGGAGTTAGAGTCTCGAGCATCTGCCCTCTTATGTATATGTCAAATCCTTTGGCTAAGAAACGTCGAATCATGACTAATTCAAATAAACTGAGGACATATTCTGTGGCCCGTTACTATAAAGATCAAGATATCTTAGATATTTTGACCGGAAAGAAGGTTGGATAATCATGAAATCATTTAAAGGTCGTGTTTTAGCCTCTGGGCATTTTAAAGGCGAAGCCATTGTTTCTCATGTTGGAGTGAATACTTTGGCAAGTTTTCAATCCAGTGTTTTAAAGAAAGCTAAAGAAGCCGTCATCTCTGATCAAAACAATCCTGATTTATACAACAAAAACGTAACTGGTAAAGCGCTGTGTCTGCCTCTTACAATTGGTTCAACAACCGGAGGTTTAGTCATTCAAACCGTTTGTTCACTAGGTATTAATCCATCTTGTTTCTTATTTAGCGAGCACATCGATTCGTTAGCGGCAAGTGGAATCGTCTTGAGCCGCGTTTGGGAAGACTCGAAAGTCATTGCTATCGACTGCTTAGGGCAAGAATTTCTCGACAGCGTTAAAAGCGGAGATCAAATTGAAGTCTTAGAGGACGGAACGGTAAATATTCTTTAAATATTCACCAAAAAGTTAAGAAGGGGAAGAGATATCTCCTTCTTTTTTATCGATCAATTATAATAATTGTGTTTGCGAATGACTCTCTTCCTATATATAATATAGACAAGTTAGAATTTTTAATATGGAAGAAAACACTGTTGCCGCTTTAGAAATCTCATCCTCAAGTTTAAAACTTGTTTTGGGCTATCAATACCAAGGAAAAGTGATAGTTCTTTATTCTGTCACTAAACCAATCGATGGCTTAGTTGATTGTGGCAATATTATCGATTTGCCAAAGCTTAGCGAGGCTATTAAAGAGCTTTCTCATATCAAAGATTCAACGGCTAAATTAAAAATTGCGGTTGGGGAAGTTGTCTTAGTCCTCCCTCCACTTGGTCTTGAAGTTTATAAAAATGACAAGACGACCACAATCGTTTCGCCATCTGGACTTATTGCCAATATAGATGTAGTCAACGTCGTTTCGCTTGTAAAAAAAGAACAAGTTCCGCAAGTTGGCAATGAAATCGTCGATATCATTCCTGAAAAATTTACCATTGATAAAGGACGTTCATTTTTGAATCCACCTCTTAATGAGATGAGTTCATTTTTAAGCGTTCACGCTTCGATTTATTCTTTGCCAAGTAAGATTATTAACGATTATAAAAATGCAGTCATTTCTGCCGGAATCCGCGTTAGGAGAATCGTGGTGTCAAGCTATGGAGTTAGCGAGTTATTCAACACTTACGAAAACATTCCATCTGCTTATTTATATGTCGATTATGGTGAAAATATCACTTCGGTTTCATTGATTTCTAAATCGGTGGTGTTTGGTTCATCATATTTTCTTAGGGGTGGCAAAAATATCACCAATGCTTTAATAAATACTTTTAATCTTCCATTTGCTGAATCTGAAAAACTAAAACGCAAGATCGGCCTAGATACGAGAGAATTGTTATATTGTCCATCGCTTTTTACGACTCAAGATATAAATGGCATTTCGCATGATTACAACATCAATGATGTAAATCTTGCTATTAAAGAAGAGTTGGATGACTTTGCTTCCGCTTTAAATAATTGCATCGACAATGTCTTAGCAGACTACGATCCTTCTTATCACGATATGCCAATCATCTTAGGTGGTGGTGCCTCAAAGTTAAGAGGACTAAAAGAATATCTCAAATCTAAATTTCCAAATTGCAAAGATATCATCAATATTGTTCCAACATCTATCGGAGCGAGAAATGAAATATATACAAACTGCTTAGGTGCTATCATGGCTCAAAGCAAAAAACGTGGTTCTTTAGAAGATGAAAAATCACGTGTCACTCCAGTGGAAAGAACTGTTGATAGCGACACGAACAATAAAGAAAATATCAACCAGATGAAAGATGAACTCTAACAAGGAGGATGAAATATGGACAATTATGATTTAGACTCTTACGAACCAGTAGCCCGTATCGTTGTGATCGGTGTCGGTGGTGCCGGCTCAAATGCCGTCAATAGAATGCTGGATGAAAATATTTCATCAGTTGAATTTTTTGTGGCTAATAGTGATAAACAATCACTTGCTACTTCCAAAGCTCCTAATCGCATCGTTTTAGGTGCAAATGTCACTGGTGGTTTAGGCGCTGGTGGAGAACCAGCAGTTGGTGAAGCTAGTGCAAAAGCTAGCGAAGAAGAAATACGCAACATCGTTAAAGGTGCAAACATGGTCTTCATTGCCGCAGGCATGGGTGGAGGCACTGGGACAGGTGCCGCTCCGGTTATTGCCAGCATCGCTAAAGAAGAAGGCGCCTTAGTAGTGGCTATCGTCACTCGTCCTTTCTCTTTTGAAGGCAAAAAGCGCATTGCAAATTCTGTTGAAGGATTGAATAAATTAAAAGATCAAGTCGATGCCATCATCGTCGTCTCTAATGATAAATTATTGATGTGTTCGGGTACTGCTCCTATCTCAGAAGCTTTCTCCGAGGCTGATCGCGTCTTAGCGCAATCGGTCAAAACCGTCACAGATTTAATCTTGATGCCAGCAGTTATCAATCTAGACTTTGCCGATGTGAAAAATACGCTAAAAGATTCAGGTATTGCCATTATTGGTTTTGGTCTAGGCCAAGGTGCAAACAAAGCCCAAGATGCAGCAAATAATGCCATTAATTCACCATTGCTCGAAGCTTCAATTCGTGGTGCCAGACGAGCGATTTGCTCTGTCACATGTGGCTCGAATGTTTCATTATACGAAGCACAAGAGGCGGTGGGTCGCATCATCGAAGCGGCTGGTGGAGAAGTCGATGTGAAATTTGGCGTGGCCATCAACGAACAATTAGCAGATACCCTTTTAGTTAGTGTCATAGCCAGTGATTTTGCTGAAGAAGTGGACTTCACCGCTATTCCAACTAACTACACTCCAATTGAAAAGAATATCGATGCAAATACTGAAGGACAAGATGCTTCCAGCTTTGCACTTAAATCTGAGAATGATAAAGATGAAAAAGTTGTAGTTCAAGGTGCTGAAGAGCCAATCGAAGAATCAATTCTCCCTAAATTTTTAAAAGAGAAAAAAGATGGAGAATAAATAGTGAGAAAGGCATCTATCGTTAAAAACCTTGTCTTAATTGTTTCATTATTTGTTGTCGTTTCTTTCATCCCTTCGTGTGGTTCTTCATCAAGTGACTCGCAAGTAAGCAATGAATCTAGTCAATTATTAGCCCCTGTCATCTCACTTAGTGGGACAACTTTAACATGGGATAGCGATGAACATGCCACGAGTTATGACATATATGCTAATGGCAGTAAATCATTGAATGTTTCTACTTCGTCTATCGATGTTACATCATTTATTACAGCGTTTGGCAATTATCAACTCCAAGTGATGGCTATTGCTCAAGCTGGATATACTAATTCACCGCTTTCTAATATAGTTGACTATAGCTATTTAGAATCTTTGGACTCGCCAGTTATCTATCAATATAAAAATTATGTGCGTTGGAGCGCCATCGATGGTGCCCTAAAATATGAAATATATTCCAATTCTAATGACCAACTTCTTGGCGAAACAGTATCGACAAGTCTAGAACTTTCGTTTGATGAAAGTGGAACTTACCCAATTTATGCGATTGCTAAGCCATCCTCATCAACTAGAAAAGAGTCGATAAAATCAAATGTTTTATCTTTTAAATACGAATTGCTCACTCTGCAATCACTGTTGATTAATCTCACTAATACGTTTACGAATGCTTGGTCACTTCCATATGCTTACATTGATTTTAGCGGAGAGTTTTTATATTATCCGATGTCACAAAAATCATCTGAGCAATTTCGTTATGATTTCGAAGCTGAACCCGGAACGTATCACGTCAATTTTTTCCTGGCGACTTCCATTAGTGCTAATGACACACTTCCAGCCACTCAAAACATTAGTGGTGGGCATGAATTTGTGGTTGATACTTCTTCTAAATCATTTGAATATTCTGTGAGCTTTGCTTCAGAACCTTCTGAACCGACAAAATATAGCGATGCATATAACGGCTATTACTCTAGTTTAACTTCTTGGAGCGATGGCGAAAATTTAAAAACGCAACTCAATACATTATTGAATGCTTCAAGCGTTAAATTGGTTGATTTCACTTCTAGCGATGATAAATGGAACATCAATAAAAATGCTGATAAAGCTCTTACCACTCGAGACTTTGTCGATTTGGTATATGTCAGTTTTAATTTGACTTTGAACAATACATATTCTAATGGGACCGGTTGGCAAAGAGAACACGCTTTTGGTCAAGCGTTAGGAAATTTTGATGTTTCAAATACTAGAAACGATGAGCAAACTGTTAAAGTCATGAGAAGTGATTGGCACAATCTATTCGCGAGCGACAATTCAGCGAATGGCTCTCGTAACAACATGAATCTTGGCAACGTTTCTGAAAGCATGGGCGTGGTTAAAAAATGTGCCAATTCAACCCAAGATCTTTCCTTATCAGAAGGAACATATGTGGAAGGATTTCCAATTTTTGAACCTGGTGATAACGATAAAGGAAAACTTGCTCGTGCCATCTTTTATATGGCAACTCGTTTCAGCGATTTACAGATTATTGAAGAACCGGTAAGCGAAGTGCGAAAAGGCCAAATCGGCTGTTTGAATGATTTACTCGAATGGGCCGATAATTACTACGTTTCTTATTTAGAGTATCAACATAATAGCGTCGTTTATTCATATCAAAATAACCGCAACCCATTTATTGATTATCCAGAACTAGTGGATTACGTTTTTGGTGATAAGAAAGATATTGCTGTCAGTAATCTTCAATATCTTAAACCTGCGCTTTCTACTCTTGGTGGAGATTCGCCAACCTCACATGATCATTATGCTGTGGAGACGCTTTATCCCGCTTTAACAAACATCAAAGATAAAATAACTTATCAGGTTGGCGAAACTTTTTCACGCGATAAATTTGCCATTTATGATGTGAAGAAGGATACAACTTCCTCTTTATATTCTGGGGCCATCATTTCTTCTTCGCCTGAAATTGGGCATGTGTTTACCAGCGCAGATATCGCACAATTAACGACCGTGACATTAAATATCGCTGGTGAAGAGATTTCTTATCCAATTAGCGTGGTCGATGCTGACCCAACTGAAAATGTTTCATATAGTCATATTTTAAGCGGGACAGCACAAAACGCCGATTTTGCTGCCTATAAGGATGTCACGGGGCCATTTACTGCGAATGTGACGCTTGATGGCATTAATTTCGATGTGTATGTCAATAGTGGAAAAATTGGTGCGAAATATGATAACGGTGTAGCTTTCGGAACAGGAACTGCTCCTTGTGGCACGGTGAGTTTTGTCACCACTGGATTTAATAATAGTGGAGATCTTATCAATAAGATATTTGTTAAAGCCGATATCGCTGGAGCGCAAACCCCACTTGTTAGCATTTATTTAGACGATGCTTCAACTGCCATCTATAGCGGAACCATTGTTAAAAATGGTACTACTGCTCAAAATTATGGGACTATTCTTTCTAATGAAAATATCGCGCCACACAAGATTAAAATAGAATTTACTAATTTGACTGCGGCTTTACGTTTATATGGTTTATACATCAATAATGCGAAATAACTTATTTGCATTCACAAGATTAATCTTGTAATATACTCTTAGCGTTGAAGAAGACACGCTTGGCTAGCCCTTAGCGAGTTATGGATGGTGAAAGCATAACAAATAGCTTAAGTATCACTTCTGAGCTCCACATCTGAAACAATAGTAAGTCGTGGCGGATAACTCACGTTAAGGTTAATTAAGAGCAACATATTTATATGTTGAATTAAGGTGGTACCGCGTTAATAGCGTCCTTATATATGGGCGCTTTTTTATTTATTTAGGAGCAAAAAATATGGAATTAAAAGAAACACTTCAAATGCCAAAAAGCAATTTTGAGATGAGAGGCAATTTAACCAATAAAGAGCCGGTGTTAATCAAAAAATGGGATGACGAACATCTCTATGAGGAAATGCTGAAAAATAGGATTAATGCTCCTGTGTTCATGCTTCATGATGGTCCTCCATACGCCAACGGAAATATGCATTGTGGGCACATGCTCAATCGATTGCTTAAAGATTTTGTCATTCGCTACAAAGCGATGGACGGTTATCTCACCCCATTTATTTTTGGTTGGGATACTCATGGTTTGCCAATCGAAAACCAAGTGACCAAGCAAGGCGTTAATCGCAAAACTACACCAATTGTTGACTTTCGCAAAAAATGCGAAGAATATGCGCTTAAACAAGTTGAAAATCAGAAAGCGCAAATTCATCGTTTGGGATTGATGGGAGATTTTGACCATCCTTATCTAACTTTAAAAAAAGAATATGAAGCTCGACAAATCGAAGTATTTGCCAATATGGCCCTTCAAGGTTTGATTTTTAAAGGATTAAAGCCTGTTTACTGGTCTCCATCCAGCGAATCCGCTTTGGCGGAAGCCGAGATTGAGTATTACGATGTGGAATCATATTCTATTTATGTCGCTTTTAAAGTTAAAGATGGTTTAGGCGTCGTTTCTAATGATTCTTCAATCATCATCTGGACAACTACCCCTTGGACCCTTCCGGCCAACTTAGGCGTCTCGCTTCATCCAGATTTTGAATATGGTGAATTTTTAACCGATAAAGGCAAATTCATCTTCTTAAAATCGTTTGCTGACAAATTAAAAGAAGAATTAGGCTTTAAGGAAATTAAACTTTTAAAGTCGTTTAAGGGTCGCGAATTAGACAAAGCTATTTTGAAGCATCCTTTCTACGATCGAGATTCGTTAGTGATGGTGGGAAACCATGTCACCGATGATTCTGGCACCGGCTGCGTTCACACTGCTCCAGGGCATGGTGCTGATGACTTTATCGTATCAAATAAATATGGTTTAAAACCATATTGCCCTGTCGATTCTAAAGGCTATCTAAGCGAGGATACTGGTCCAGAATTAGCTGGAAAATTCTATCTTGATGCCAATGAAATCGTCCTCGATATATTAAAAAGAAATAATGCGTTGTTAAAAGTTTCAAAATTCACGCACTCTTACCCGCATGACTGGAGAACGAAAAAGCCTCTTATTTTTAGAGCGACTCCTCAATGGTTTTGTTCCATTTCGCCAATCAGAGAAAAACTCTTGAAACAAATCGATGAAGTATCATGGTATCCAAGCTGGGGAAAAATCCGCATGGAAAACATGATTAAAGATCGTGCTGACTGGTGTATTTCGCGTCAAAGAGCGTGGGGCGTTCCTCTTCCAATCATCTATGATGAAGATGGCACTCCAATCATTGACAAAGACGTGTTTAAACATATTGAAAATCTCTTTAGAGAGAATGGTTCAAATATCTGGTATGAGAAAGACGCTATCGACTTGTTGCCGGAAAGCTATTTGAAGGCTCATGGACGCAAAAATTATACTAAAGAAATGGACATTATGGATGTCTGGTTCGATTCAGGATCGTCATTTGATGGTGTTCTTGTTCAGCGAGGCCTTAAATATCCTGCTGATTTATATCTAGAAGGCAACGACCAATATCGCGGGTGGTTTAATGCATCATTAATTCTTTCAACTGCGACACATGATGTCTCGCCATTTAAAACATGCGTAACTCACGGCTTCGTCGTTGATGAGAATTGGCAAAAGATGTCAAAATCTAGTGGAAACGGAATCGACCCGAGTAAAGTAGCCAATCAATTTGGAGCGGATATTCTTCGCCTTTGGACAGCAACTATCGACTATCAACAAGACGTGAGGATTTCTGAAGGAATCATCACTCAATTAAGCGAAGTTTATCGCAAGATTAGAAATACATTTAAATTCATGCTGTCTAATCTAAATGGTTATGTCGATATGGAACCAGTTAAAGAGCATTCAATGATCGATACGTTTATTCTTGCCAAACTTGAAAGCGTGAAAAATCTCGCCATCAATTACTATAACGAATATAATTTTTCCAAAGCTACTTCTGAAATGATGACATTCATGTCATTTGACCTATCAAGTTTTTATCTTGACTATGCTAAAGATATCTTATATTGCGAAGATGTTAATTCGCTTAGAAGAAGACAAGTTGTGAGCGTCATATATCAGTGTACGGATACGCTTCTTAGACTTTGGACACCAATCCTGCCATTTACTATGGAAGAAGTCTACGCCAATATGCCTACTCACGACAAGATTTCCCCTCAACTATTAGACTTTGCTAAAATTAGTCATACCTATAACGATAAAGACCTTAAAGAATATAAAGATTTTTCAATCTTGAGAGACAAAGTCTTAAAAGAACTTGAAATTAAACGCAATGCCTCAGAAATTGGTTCAAGCCAAGAAGCGGAAGTTTCTCTTTCGCTAATGAAAGGCAAATTATTCGACGAATTATCAAAATTATCGAAAGAAGAATTAGCGAGGCTGTTCATCGTTTCAAAAATCACTCTTACAGAAGGCGAAGAGAAAATCGTCGTCTCTTCTAGCCACGCTCATAAATGTCCACGTTGCTGGAATTATGTTGATAAATTAATTAAAGTAGGGGAATATGAAGTGTGCCCACGTTGCGCCGAGGTTTTGAAAAATGGACAAAAATAAAATAAAAACTGGACTAAAATGGTTTTATTTCTCGTTTATTTGGTTGATGGTTCTAGTTTTTGCTCTTGATTTAATCAGCAAATGGATCGTCCAAAATAACTTAGACGTGAACCAAGTTATCGCGCTGATTCCTAATTTTTTGAACATCACTTTAATTCACAATGTTGGTGCCGCATTTTCTTTAGGGGCTACTGGCGATATTGGATGGAGAATATTTTTTATCGCAATAAGCACGATTATCGGTTTTGGCCTACTTGCTTATTATATTGTTAAATATAAAAAGATTACGACATGGCAAAAAGTTATTTATTCTTTGATCATCGCTGGAGCGCTTGGCAATTTAGTCGACCGCGCTTTTTATTGGAAAGGCACCGTTGGTTTTGATGGTGTTATCGATTGGATAGATTTCCAGTTTGGCAATTATCATTTTGCCACGTTTAATTTAGCTGATGCCTCCTTAGTTGTTGGAGTCCTTGCTTTAATCGTTTTATATATTATCGAAGCAATTAAAGAAAGCAAACAAAAAGCCAAGAATGGTGAATATTCACTTTCTCCTGATGAATTAAAGAAAAAACAAGAAGAAGATAAAGCTAAAGAGCTTCCACATGATGAAGAAAAATAACTACGTTGTGCCAAAAGAATACGCAGGTCAACGCCTCGATAAAGTCCTGACCTATTTTATCGATGAGAAAACTAGAAGTTATCTTTCTAAACTTATCGACGAAGGAAAAGTAAAAGTTAACGATGAGATTTTATCAACTTCTTATAAAGTAAAAGAAGGCGATATCATCAGCGTCGATTCCTTGGCCTTACTTCCACCAACTTTAAAAAAGGAAAACATCCCTCTTGATATCGTTTATGAAGATGATGATTTAATCATTATTAATAAACCAAAAGGGATGGTGGTTCATCCAGGCATTGGCAATCGCGAAGGGACACTTGCGAATGCATTAGCATACCATTTTGCCTCTTTAAGCACGCTTAATGGCGAATTTCGTCCCGGGATCGTTCATCGTTTAGACAAAGACACTTCCGGGCTTCTAATCGTCGCAAAAAACGATTTTGCGCATGCTTTTTTAGCTGATGAACTTCAAAGCCACACCATCTCGCGAAAATATTACGCCCTTGTAAAAGGGGAAGTCGTAGAGAATAAAGGAAAGATTATCGCTCCGATTGGAAAAGATAAAAAAGACCCAACAAAAAAAGCGGTGGATTTAATCAAAGGCAAAGATGCCGTAACGCATTTTTCCGTAATATCGCGCTATAAAGGTTACACCCTTCTTGAATGCGTCTTGGAAACCGGACGCACTCATCAGATAAGAGTTCATCTTTCTTATATTCACTATCCAGTAGTGGGCGATAAAGAATATGGCTATCATGTCAAAGATATATATGAAGATGGGCAACTTCTATTCGCTCATGAAATTAGTTTCATCCATCCACGAACGCACAAGGAAATGAAGTTTTCCTCTCCGATGCCTAAATATTTTGCTGATGTGCTTAATCAACTTACCCCAATAAATAAATAACATATAATGTTAATTAAATAAGGAATTATAAACGATGAAAAAAATGAAAGTATTATCATGCTTATTAACAATTTTTTTGCTTTCTTCATGTAGCAGTCTTACTCCATCTTCTGGAGGATATAGCGATCGCTCAGTAAGCAATGATGTCGACAGCAACTCTCCGACAAGTGGGAGCGTGGCTATCGATGATTCTACAGTCAGCGTCGATACATCGACCACCCCACTAGAAATATATGTAAACGAAATAATTTCCTATTATGGCGATTGCATATATATGAAGTATGGTGATTATGACATTCTCATCGATGGCGCGTGGGCTACGGATGGAACTAGAATCAATAGTTTTATCAAAACAAAAATGAACGATGACACCATTGATTTATTAATTGCTACGCATCCTCACGCTGATCACATCGCTGGCATTGCCAATGCGATTAGTGGACTAAAAGTTAAGACATTAATAGATTTTGGTATTTCATCGTATAACGCAAGTTATAACAATTGTCGTACTACATTGGTCAATGGTGGCACGAAATGGATTAAATATTATGATGCTATTTATAAACAAAATGGAGCGACAAATCAATATGATTTGGCTGGAGATTTGAAACTGACAATTCTCAATACTGGCAATTATACTTCAAGTGGTTCATACACTTACGATAACAATGCTTTAAGCGTTCCAACACTATTCACTTTAAACAAATTCACTTTCTTAACCATGGGTGATTGCACTGGCGACTGTGAACACTATATGGTCAATAACGAGTCACTTTTACCAAGGAATGTTTCCTTGTTCAAACTCGACCATCATGGTTCAACTACTAAAGAAGGTAGCTACGCAAATAGTGAAAGTTCTGGTTCTGGAAATTATATGACTAATTCTCAAGAATTTCTTAACTATGTCAATCCTAAAGCCGTCTTTATCTCTGCTAGTAGACCATTAGATTACAGTACGGCCAGCTCTGGTGGCGTCCAAGATACGGCATCGACAAACAAGACTTGTGAGGGAGCTCATCCTGCTGCCGCCACGCTAAAAAGAGTATATTCTTTAGCAAATATTTCCGTTAGCAAAAACGTCTATTGGAATATGTATGCTGGAACGATGCAATTCGTTTCTTATGGACAAGATATCGCTTTAGAGATGAAAGGAGCGGGACCACAATGTGGTTATTATGCTTCTGAATCTGATACAAGTATTGTTACTGGCGAAAATAATATGCGTCTACACGAGACTAAGATATGGCAACTTCGTGGCTATTCGATGAATTAGATAAGCGAGTCAGAATCAAAGACAACTTCGTCGTAATTGGCGAAGTTTTTCTTAACGATTTTGTCGAATTCTTCACGCCCTATTTTTTTATAAATCTTTTTCGCAAATTCAGTTACTTTTGCACTAGCTCCGAATGGAATTTTATAACCAATTTTGGATGATAATTTGCCCATCTTTATTAGAAATGAATAACGAGCGATGACCGAGGCTAAAGCAACGCATGGATATAATGATTCACCTTTGGTGTGAAATACTATACCCCTTACGATTTCATGGTCTTGTGAAAGATATTGGTAGTATTTTTCTTTTTCGACGAATTGATCCATGAAAATGTTTTTTACTTCGCTGTGTTTTTTTAAACTGTGAAGCAAAGCTTGATTATGAAGTCTTGCTTTGATGACATTTAGATTATTTCCCTTCGCGATTAGTTCGTTATATTTGGCATTGTCGACATAGACTTGGGAATAATCAAATTCTTTTATTAAAATAGGTCCAATGGTCAAAATGTCTTCATCAGACATCTTTTTAGAATCCATTACTCCAAGTTCATCGAGTTTTTTTATATCGCTTTTTTTGATGTAGGCAGCGCATACACAAATCGGGCCAAAGAAATCGCCTACTCCAACTTCGTCGGATCCTATTTGTTCATCGAAACAAATATATCCTTTTGGCGAGGCAGATATTTCTTCATTATCATTTTTAATGATAGAAGCATCGTATTTCTTCGCTATTTGATAAGCTTTATCGCCTTTAAAAGTTACCTTGCTGAGCACTTTGTTTTTGTTTTGATAGATAGCGATTTCTACGCCATTATAAAGCGCGAGAAAGTAGATGTAGTCATTGTTGGAATCAATTTTATATTTTTGATACTTATGTTCAATAGACAGCAACTCTTCTTTTGAAAGTTTAAGTGAATAGATATTATTCATATTAATTATCATATCATAATCTAAATCATCTTTTCTCGTGTTAATATATTTACATGCGAAATATTTATTCGATTCTTGATTACGATGAAATAAGGAACTCCTTAGTGGAATATGCCCATAGCGAATTGGCGATTATTCGTTTTCGTTCTCTATCTATTATTCCCGAAAAGAAAAACCTCGAGTATGAGCTTTCGATTTTAAAAGAGGCCAGCGAGGTTATTGCCTCATTTTCTAGTGCGCCAATAACTTCGAGCAAAAATTTGTTATCGCTAATTGAACTTGCAAAAAAAGGCGGAGTTTTAACACCATTAGATTTTGAAGCTTTTGCTAGCGACGTTCTCACCGCTAATAAACTCGTGTTTTATCTCAACAAAATTCCTTCTAGTTATAAATTGATAGGCGAGAAGAAAAAAGAACTTTTTGATTTATCAAATATCGAGAAAAAAATACATTCTATCATCGCTCCAGATTTAAGAATTTATGATCACGCTTCTCCACTTATTGAAAAGACACGTCGAAATATCGACAAACTTGAAAAAGAAGTATCTTCGCTCATCAATAAAGAAGCTTCTCGTTATAGCGATTATTTAACGACGAATACGATTACCATTCGCGATGGTCACATGGTTTTACCTATCAAAAGCGCGTATAAAAATAAAGTACCAGGGATTATTCATGATGTGTCCGATTCCGAGCAAACAGTCTTTATCGAGCCGTCGAGCATCGTTGAGATAAACAATGAAATCATCTATCAAAAAAGTGTGGAGTTAGAAGAGATTCATCGCTTGTTAAAAGAGTTGACAAACTATGTTTTGCTCGATGAAAATAAAATCATTTCTAACAATCGTCTAATCGGCTATTTCGATTTTGTTTTTGCTAAAGCAAATTATGCGTTAGATAACGATGATTTCGTCGTCAATACGAGCAGTGATGGTACGCTTTCATTAATCAATGCCAGACACCCGCTTATAAAAAAAGATGAAGTGGTGGCGAATTCTTATTATTTAGATAAAGAAAATCGCATCTTGCTCATCAGTGGTCCAAACGCTGGTGGGAAAAGTGTTTGTTTAAAAAGCGTTGGTTTGCTTTCCTTGATGCACCTTAGTGGTTTAGCACTTCCAGCAAAAGAAGGATCTTCTATCCCATACTTTAAAAATATTTATTTGGATATCGGTGACTCTCAGTCTTTAAGCGATAATCTATCAACATTTTCTGGCCATATTAGAAATCTTTCATATATCACTTCTAATGCTAGAGAAAACGATTTGGTGCTCATCGATGAAATTGGCACTGGAACTTCTCCACAAGAAGGGGAAGCTCTCGCTATTGCAATTATTGAAAGGCTGCTGAATAGAAAATGTTTAGCGCTTGTTTCCTCGCATTTTGAAGGACTTAAAGCATATGCTTTATCTCATAATGGCATTAAAAATGCTTCGATGGTCTTCGACCTAAAAACTCTTACGCCAACATACCATCTTTTGATGGGTTCACCAGGCAAATCTTATGGTCTAGAAATGGCTAAACGTTATAACATCGATGAAGAGATAATTTCAAGAGCGAAAAAATATCTTTCAATTGGCGATAATACGTCGCTTAACGAAGCGTTAGAAAAGTTGAATAATCAAGAGAGCGAATTGGAAAATAAACTCAAAGAAAATGCTGAATTATCTTCTATGTTAAAAAAGAAAATTTTAGAGGAAGAAAACGCGAAGCGCCTCTATGAAGAGAAAAAAGAAAAACTATCCATCGAAGCCGCAGAAATAAAAGAAAAATTGATTCGCGATGCGATTGATGAAGTCGACGATATTAGAAGATCTCTTTCGCGCGGCGATAAAAAGCTAGGCGAAGTAATCGACGCCAAAACAAAACTAAATAACATGCTTTTAGATGATGAAACAAATAGCGCGATACATGAGGAAGAACATTTTAAAGTTGGCGATTATGTGAAAATTTCCTCTTTAGATATCGTTGGTCAAATAAAAGCCATTAGTAAAAACAAAGTTGAAATTGTTTCCGTCGACGGCTTGAGCATTACATCTTCTTTAGATAAATTGTCTCCAAGTGCGCCAATAAACTCTATCAATCGTAAAAGTTTAAGAAATGTCGATGAATCGCTGCTACTAAAAAGCGATATAAAAATGGAGATTAATCTCATTGGACAGCATGTCGATGAAGCTATTTTAAATCTAGACAAATATTTAGATGATGCGCAGATGAGAAATTTTCACGAAGTTAGAATTATTCATGGTAGTGGCACCGGGGCTTTAAGAAAAGCCATTCATGAATATCTCAAGAAAAAATCTTTTGTTGCAGAATTTCACTATGCGGACTTATCAAATGGTGGTTCAGGGGCGACGATTGTGAGGTTTAAATGACCGATAGTGTAAGACAATCATTGGCGAGCATTTCTTCACGAAGTGGTGTTTATCTCATGAAGGATAAAGATGACAAAATAATATATATTGGCAAAGCCAAGAATTTAAAGAAAAGAGTCAGCCAATACTTCCTACGCCCACAATCGGGAAAGGTGTTTGCCATGGTGAGCCATGTCGATCACTTTGAAACAATTATTACTAAAACGGATAAAGAAGCATTCATTTTAGAGATGAATTTAATTCAAACGCACTACCCTCGTTACAACATCCTTTTAAAAGATGGAAAACATTACCCATACATCGCCTTAAAAAGAAAAGGTGACCCAATCCTTAAAATCGCGCGTCATAACAAAGACAGCAATTATTTTTACTTCGGTCCTTTTCCTGGCGGAACTTATGCTTTTGAAGTAATTGATTTGCTGAACAAAATATATCCGCTTCGCAAATGCAAAAACATCCCATCTTCGCCATGTCTTTATTATCATTTAGGTCAATGCTTAGGACCGTGCATCAATAAAATTGATGACCGTGTATACGAAGATCTATACCACGAGATATTTTCATTTTTAAGTGGCAATGATTCCAAAATTAAAATGGAAATCAAAAAGAAAATGCTTGAAGCGTCCAAAGAGGAACAATATGAAAAAGCTCTGGAATATAAAAACATCCTCTTAGCTATCGAACACATCAATTCCAAGCAAAGCGTTGAAGATAAAAAACGTATTTCACGAGATGTCTTCGCACTTTCATCTCGCGATGGATATATGTGCTTGAGCAAACTTACATACCGCAATGGCCTTTTATTAGGCAAAGACAACTTTATCGTCCCAGAATTTCTCGATAGCGATGAAACCGCTCTTAATCTAATCGAGCAATACTATCTCGATAACGAATTGCCTAAAGAAATCGTGACGAACATTCCACATGTTAAAGAAAGCATCTCCTCGCTTTACGATGGTGTAGAAGTATTTTCTATAACACGTGGGAAATTATTAGACTCGATAAACATCGCTCAATTAAATGCTAAACAAGGGCTAGATGAGCACTTTATGTCGGCTAGACTCGAGGATGACAAATTATTACTTCTTGAAGAGCTTGGTCGCATCTTGTCTATTCCTACGCCTTATAGCATTGAATTATTTGATAATTCGCATCTCCAAGGTTCTTCACCCGTCGGAGCGATGGTCAATTTTATAAATGGCGAACCTTCAAAAAAGAACTATCGACGTTTTCATATTGAACATAGCGAAAAAAGAGATGACTTTGCTTCGATGAAAGAAATTGTGGCGAGACGTTATAGTCGTCTAAAAGACGAAAATGAAAAATTTCCAGATTTAATTTTATTAGATGGTGGTCTACCACAAGTCCATGCTGGTAAAGAAGCTTTAAAAGAAATCGGCATAGATATTCCGTTATTTGGCCTTTATAAAAACGACAAACATCAAACTAAAGGCCTGATCGATAGCGATGGTCACACCTATGATATCGATACCAAATCTCCGCTTTTCTTTTTACTCGTGAGAATGCAGGATGAAGTTCATCGTTTTGTCATTTCTTTTCACCATGAGCAAAGAGACAAAGACATGAATAAGTCTATTTTGGATGATATTCCTGGTTTAGGTCTAAAGCGTTTAGAATTGTTAAAAAAAACATATTCCTCTTTAGACGAGATGAAAAACGCTACTCTTGAAGAGCTTAAACAGATACTGCCAGATAATGTTGCACAAAATGTTTTTGATAGACTTAAATCTCTTGAATAACGAGTCCTTATATTATAAAATCATTAAACGGATGCCCTTGTAGCTCAGTTGGATAGAGCAACAGCCTTCTAAGCTGTGGGTCGAATGTTCGAGTCATTTCAAGGGCGCCACATTCGGAAAATCGACGTAATCTAAAAAGACTACGTCTTTTTTTGTAAAAAATACGCACTATAGAGACTATTTTTGGGGCCTTATTGAGCAAGAATAAAAGGGAATAATTCCTCGAAATATATCTGAAATCCTATTGATTCGCGACAAGCAACCTCCATAAAGAGTAGGCGCTCGAATTGACCCTATGCGCGTGTTTTAAGTGATATGTTTTAGATCAATACTTGAAAAATCTATATTTTTGAGAAAAGTTGGAATCGTTGTGCGCACCTGCCGCGTTTACTCGAATCGCTTCGAGGGTGACTTTCAAGGGGTAGACAATAGTAGTCTAATTTATTAGATAGACAAAAAACATTAGAAGTGTTAAGATTTGTTAAGAAAAGATTAGAGGTGCTAAAAATGAATGATTTTTCAAGATTATTGCCTGAATTACGTTCTGCTATGAATGTTACCCAAGAAGACTTGGCTAAAATAATCGGCGTTTCTCCTATCTCGGTAAGTAGATGGGAAAATGGTCACGCTAAGCCTAAAAAGATTATTCAAGTTAGGTTAAAGAAGCTCTTTGATCGTTATGATATTAAAACTGAGGAGTAAGGCATTATGACAGACTTAGAATTGAAACAACTTAAAGATAGACTTTGGCATTCTGCTGATGTTTTAAGAAGCGGTGCGCATATTGCCGCCAATAAATACGGACAGCCTATCCTTGGTCTTATCTTCCTTCGTTATGCCGATATTTTATTTAAACAACATAAAAATGAAATTGATAATGAATATGAATTTAAGAAAGGCAAAAGAGTAGAAAGACCTTATTCTGAAATTTGTATCGAGAAATGTGGTTTCTATCTACCGGAATGTGCTTACTTTGATTTTATTAATAATTCACCAGATACCGCTGAAAAAGCTTTCTTAGTCAAAAAGGCGATGGAAGCAATTGAGGAAGCAAACCCAAAATTAAAAGGAGTGCTTCCTAAAGAAGTGTACGGTCAATTAGTGCCGGAAGAAGAACCTGAGCTTTTATCTAGAGTTGTTAGGATTTTCAAAGATATTCCTGAAAATATCTCGGTAGACTTGTTTGGTGAGATTTACGAATTCTTCCTTGGTGAGTTTGCAATCCAAGAAGGAAAAGATGGCGGTACATTCTATACTCCTGCAACAGTAGTTAGATATATGGTTGAAGTTTTACAACCTGAATCTGGAGAAAAGACTTTCCTCGATCCTGCTTGTGGGTCTGGCGGTATGTTCGTTCAAGCTGCCAGATATATGCATAGAAATAACAAAGACAGCGATCGTATGCAATTTAGATGCTATGGGATAGAAAAGGAACCTGACACCGTTAAACTCGCTAAAATGAATCTCATTCTTAACAACGTTAGAGGTGAGATTATTGAGGCTAACTCATTCTATAGTGATCCTCATAATGCTGTAGGAAATTTTGACTATGTCATGGCTAATCCTCCTTTCAACGTAGATGAAGTTCTATATGAAAGAGTAAAGGACGATCCGAGATTCAATGCCTATGGCATGACCAAAGGGACTAAAGGAAAAGGCAAAGACGCTAAAGAGACAGTTTCTAATGCTAACTATCTTTGGATAAGTTATTTTGCCACTGCATTAAACGAAAAAGGCAAGGCTGCTTTAGTCATGGCTAATTCCGCTTCAGATGCAGGCAGCAATGACTTGTTGATTAGACAAAACATGCTGAAAGCGGGAATCATCAAACAAATGGTGACGTTACCTTCAAATATGTTCACATCGGTTACTCTTCCTGCGACCTTATGGTTCTTTGATAAAAACAAACCCGAACATCAAAAGAACGAAGTTTTATTCATTGATGCACGAAATGTATTTACTCAAATCGATAGAGCACATAGAAAATTTAGTGATGAGCAGATTAAGAATCTCTCCATCATTACTAAACTTTATGATGGGGACATAGATGCTTTTAATAAGCTTGTTGATGAATACAAGCACAATTTAGAAACGCAAGAAAATAAAGATTATTGGCAAACACAAATTGATTGGCTTTTAGAAAGATTCCCTGAAGGAAAATATAAGGATGTTATTGGACTTTGCAAAGTAGCAACAATCGATGGAGAAGATGGAATAGATGAACAAGAGTGGTCTTTAAATCCAGGAAGATATGTTGGTGTTGTAATTGAAGATGATGGTTTAACTGAAGAAGAATTTAAAGTTCAAATGTTAGATTATGGCAATCAACTAAAACAATTAAATGAAAAAGCATATTCTCTAGAAAAAGAAATTGAAAATAATTTAAAGAGTTTATTTGGTGAGTAAGTATGGAATTTGAATTATATAAATTAGGTGACATTATTACTCTAATTAATGGGCGTGCATATTTGATGCCTGAACTTCAAGATGAGGGTAAATATAGAATTGTACGTGTTGGTAATTTTTCTGGTAAAGATGAATGGTTTTGGTCTGATATGGAACTGGAAGAAGATAAATATTGTGATTGTGGAGATTTATTATATAAATGGGCTTGCAACTTTGGCCCTGAAATTTGGAAAGAAGAAAAGGTAATTTATCATTATCATATCTGGAAATTATTGTGCAATAAAAAGTATATTGATAAATATTTTGCATATTACTTTCTTCAATGGATCACTCCATATTGGCTTGGTGGAACAAACGGTACAACAATGGTCCATATTACCAAACAATCAATGGAAAGAAAGAAGATTTTAATTCCTAAAATAGTAGATAATCAAAAGAAGATTGCTAGTATTCTTTCTAAATATGATGCATTAATCGAAAACAATAACAATAGAATCGAATTATTGGAAAAGATTATCGAGTCTTTGTATAAAGAATGGTTTGTTAGATTTAGATATCCAAACTATAACAAGACAACTTTTACAAATGGTATTCCCGACTCTTGGAAGTATAAAAAATTTATTGAATGCTTCAGACCAATTAGAGGAATTTCATACTCTAGCGAAGAAATAGAGTGTTTGGATGGAGCCAATCTAATTAATCTAAAAAATATAAATGCATTCGGAGGTTTTAGGAGAGATGGTCTAAAAAAATATGATGGCCAATTTAGAAAAAACCAAGTTGTAAGATATAAAGATATAGTGATGGGCGTTACCGACATGACCCAAGATAGAAGAACGGTTGGTTATGTTGCGTTAGTGCCTAAAATTGAAGGAGTTATTTCGGCCGACCTAATAAAATTAGAGTCGAATATAAATAATGTTTTTTGGTATTGCTTGTTTAAATTTGGGAATTACTCAAAAATGTTTTCTCAATTTGGTAATGGTACCAACGTTATTCATTTGAAGCCTCAATCTTTAAATAATCAAAAAATCCTAATTCCCAGCGATGATTTAATTGAAAAGTTCTCATCTATTGTGGAACCAATAATTGATCAAATCGAATGTTTAAATTCCCAGATTGATATATTGATAAAACAACGAGATGCCCTGTTACCTCGTTTGATGAGTGGCAAATTAGATGTGAGGTAACACATGGATAAATATAGCATCAATTCCGCAAGCGCTGTTGCAGCATACGCAAGAGAACAAGAAAAAATAAAATTAGAAAATCAGAAAAAAGAAAATCGATTTTTTAATAATCAAGAAAATCAAATTTTTGAATTGTGTACAATGGTTAATAAATTAGAAGAACAAAACGAAGAGTTAATTAAGCAAAATAAGAAATCAGAGAAAGAAGCGAAAGTTTCTCGATATATTGCTATAGCAACATTGGCAGTAGCTATTGCTTCTTTGATTATTGGAATAATCGCGCTGGTTAAGTAGGAGGGCAAACAAATGTCTAAATCTTTTATTTCTGAAGACGATATCGAAAAAAGCATATTGAACAAAATCAACGAAGAGAATTTAGGTTATAATATTTTAACTTTGGATCCTTCTCCGGAGAAAATGGATGTTTTGCCAGATGGTACAGGTAGAAGTGACAAAAAAGAATGCGTGCTGCCTGAAGTTCTTTGGAACTCCTTAAAGAGACTTAATCCTTTTGTTAGCGAAATATATTTAAAGCAAGTTTATGAAACTTTAATTGCCGATTATACAGACAAAGACATCAACCAAACTAACTACGATTTATATAAAAAGATTCGTGATGGCTTCAAAATCACCTATTCAAACAAAAGCGGAAAAGAAGATTTCTTGTTCGTTAAAGTAGTGGACTTTGATAATTCGGATAATAATGATTTTACCGCTGTAACGCAAATGTGGATCAAAGGCCGATTCAAATGGAGAAGGCCTGACATTTTGATCTTTGTTAACGGCATGCCTTTTGTCTTTGTCGAGCTCAAAAACTCAACAAGAAAAGTTGAAGAGGCCTATACCGACAATCTAACAAACTATCAGCACGATATCCCTAATTTATTCGCGTTAAATCAAATCTGTGTTCTTTCTAATGGCTTAGAAACTAGATTAGGGGCTTTCAATGCAACATATGATTTCTTCTTTGAATGGCTCAAAGTCGATAGCGAACAAGAAAAAGTCGATAGGAAGAAAATCTATGAAGATGGGACCTCGGTCTATTACTTCGTTAAAGGCTTATTAAGAAAAGAAAAGTTAATCGATTATATCGAAAACTTCGTTATGTTCGATAATGGCAAGAAGTTATACAAGATCATTGCTAAGAATCACCAATACATTGGTGTTAATAACCTAATGTCATCGTTAGACAATAGAAAAGAATTGAATGGTAAGTTAGGCGTTTTCTGGCACACCCAAGGATCTGGCAAATCATATTCGATGGTTTTTTTCGCTAGAAAAGTTAAAAGAAAAGTGCCAGGCAATTTCTCTTTTTTGGTTATTACAGATAGAGACGATTTAGATACCCAGATACATAAAACGTTTATTAGATGTGATGTCATAGGTAGCAAAGAAGAATGCCGTCCTGCGACTTCGGAAAAACTTAGAGGGTATCTAAAATCTAATACTCCGTTTGTTTTCACGCTCATTCATAAATTTAGATTAGATAAAAAGAAGGATGAAAAGAAATTCCCTCTTTTGAGCGATAGAGATGACATTATCGTTTTGGTCGACGAAGCTCACAGAACCGAATATGCAGATTTGGCTGAGAATATGAGGTTGGCTTTGCCTAACGCAAATTATGTCGCGTTTACTGGAACCCCATTATTAGGAACGAAAAGATTAACTAACCAGTGGTTTGGTAATTACGTTTCCATTTATGATTTCAAGCAATCTGTCGACGATGGTTCGACCGTTTCTCTTTATTATTCGAGGAGAGTTCCTGAAGTTGGCTTAGAAAACAACTTCTTAGATGATGATGTTATCGACGTCATCGAACAAAATGATTTAAACGAAAAAGAAGCGACTTTAGTCGAAGATTCTCATTCCAAGATTCTCGAGGTTATAAAGAGAGAAGATAGGTTAAAAAAGATTGCTAAGGATATCGCCCATCATTTCCCTAGAAGAGGATTTCTAGGAAAAGGAATGGTGGTGTGCGTTGATAAATATACAGCGGTCAAGATGTACGACCTCGTCCAGTATTATTGGGAAGAAGAAAAACTCAATCTCATTGTCGAGAGAAACGCTGCTAAGACCGAGGAAGAAAGAAAAAGACTCACAAGGGCTTTCGATTACATGAATAAAGCCAAAATGGCAGTGGTCATTTCCGAGAATGACGACGATGCTAAATTCACCTCTAGGGGTTTAGATATCCAAAAACATCGCACTGAAATGAATAGAATCGATGAAAATGGCTATGATATTGAGGATAGATTCAAAGATCCAGAAAATCCTTTCTCATTGGTATTTGTCTGCGCGATGTGGCTAACCGGCTTTGATGTGCAGAACCTATCAACCATTTATTTAGATAAGCCAATGAAGTCGCATACATTGATGCAGGCTATAGCTAGGGCGAACAGAGTCTATCCTGGAAAAGAGTGCGGCTTGATTGTCGATTACATCAATGTCTTCTCGTACATGAAGAAGGCTTTGGGAGATTATGCTACCGGCGATGGTGGAGAAGATCTACCTGTTAAAAACATAGAAGAACTTGTGGGTTATTTAGAAGCAACGATAGTTGAGGCGGATAATCTCTTAAAAGAGCAAGGTTACAACATCGCTGATTTATTGGAATTAGATACTGGGGATCGTTTGGAAAAGCTTAGGGAAATATATAACGCACTTGTTTTGAATGTGGAAGTAAGCGACGAGTTCAAAGTCGTTACCAATTTGATGCATAATATCTACCAAGCATCCAAACCTGAAATTTTCGAACTAGATTGGGACAATCCTAAATTTTCACCTTTAATCTACCTGAACGGATTATTTACCAATTCAGTTGATGATAAAAAGATTGAAAAAGCTAGAAGACAGCTTTCCAAGGTCCTAGATTCTTCTGTTAAAGCTCAAGAAAGCGAAGATGAGGATACGAACATTATCGTTAATGGCGAAAAGGTTATCGACTTATCCCGAATTAATTTTGAAGAACTAAAACAAGAATTCAGAGAAACTAAATATAAAGCCATCCAAATAGAAGATCTAAAAGCCTATATAGAAAAGCTTCTTGAGCAAATGCTTAATAGGAATAAGACAAGAAGGAAATTCTCCGAGAGATATCAGGGAATAATCGACCGCTACAACAGCGGAACAAACGAAGCTGAATATTATTTCGAAGAATTAGAGAAACTTCTTGAAGAACTCAAAGAAGAGCAAAACAGACACACCCTTGAGGGCTTGGATGAAGATGAACTTGAGATATACGACTTACTTTTAGTAAAAGGCAAGAAAATGAATAAAGATGAAACTCAAAGGGTTAAGCTTGCCGCTAAGAATTTATATAAGAAGTTAGTAGACAATAGAGAATCGCTTTTGGTGGTGGATTGGTTTAAGGATGAGGACACAACTATAAGGTTAAAAACCATTGTTTCTGACTCTTTGAATGATGATTTGCCTGAAAGTTACGATAAGGAATTATTCCAGTCAAAAACAAATCTATTAATGTCTGTTTTTATTGATAAAGCCGTTCAAGGATTAAGGGTTGCATAGTATGAGAGGCAAGGCTAAACAAATTCTTTCTTCAGTTGGTTTAATTTTGCTAACGATACTTTGCTTTATTCCACTAATTATCGTTCTTATAAATCCAGAAATTGCTGAAGAGCCATTGTGGCTTCGCTACTTGTCGACTGCTTTGGTTGCATTACCTACACTTGTTTTAAGCTTTGTGACAATTTATATCACTATTAAAAACAGCAAAATGACAGATGATAATAACCAAAGAATTGAACAGGCTGCTCAAAAGAGATGGATTCAGGAATTAGTGGTAAAAACACTTCCAAGCATCTCGTTTGTCAAAATAGATTCGTTTGATAACAAGCCAACGATGGTGGGAACGCTTAAAAAATCAAATACCTGCTTGTATTTAAACGAACCCAAAATTTTGGATGGCGATGTTATTTCTGGAGAAAATTCTCTTGGTTTTCGCTTTGTTTTTGAAGCTAAAGAGGCGGCATCAATTCGATCCATCGATTTTAGAACTGTGACCATTTATATCTATAAAGATGACGACATCAAGAAAAACGATTATTCCAATCATTCTGGGGAATATAGTTTTACTGCAACTTCAAATGATGAAGATGAAAGTAGCAGCATAAGCTCTATCGGAAAAGGTTTAATACAAGTCTATAAGTTTCTGTCTTTTAACGAAAAGGTTGAAGATGAGCATAAGTTCTCTTCACACAAAGAAGTACGCGATTTTTTAAAGTTAATCAAAGATGAACAAAACGTGATGTTCTTTAATATTGGTTTTGATTCGCACAATAACTTTGACCTGTCTTGTTCGGGAACTATCAAATTCCAATGTTATTTCAGAGACGGTCAATTCGTGGATTATTTTTGCCAATCTAATTGGATTAACAAGAAAACGTACAAAAACAAGGATTTAAATAGCGTTATTTGAGTGCAATGTCGTTAGAAAAGACGCGCGTAGCGATTTTAACCAAAAGGGTCACTAATTCCTATAGATTCCCAATACGGTATCATCAGTTCCTAATCTGTAGATTAGCGACAAGTTCAAAAATGGTCCGTTCGATTCGCGACAAATATCCCATTTACAAACATATACTTTGATGCATGGGTAAAACTATAAATCAAAGTATTTTTTATAATTACTATCATCAACTTTTTTATTCATATTTTGAATATTTGATGAATATATCATAGAATCTATAGAGTGCCCTTGTAGCTCAGCTGGATAGAGCAACGGTCTTCGAAACCGTGTGTCGAATGTTCGAATCATTTCAAGGGCGCCACATAAAAATCTAAACCACCAGTTTATATCTTCTTTAGAAGATGATGGTGGTTTTGTTTATTGACAATTGAAATCTCATTTGTAAAACAACTTATTTGCCAAACAAAGTCATAGCTGCGATAATTAACTTATGATAGCGGAATTATTTGAAAACATTCTGGATACATATAATGTAAATCCTAAAAGAAAAATTGACTCTTATTCAGATATCTATAATGAACTTGTAAGAAAACTGCCTAATAGCCTGCGACTTTCCATAAAAGATGAGAATCTTGTTATTAAAGGTTCAATGGGGCAAGGCAATAGAACCGAATATCCATGGATTTCTTTACTGAATGGACAAATAACAACATCCACTCAACGCGGAATATATATCGTGTACTTGTTCAGAAAAGACATGAGTGGCTTTTATTTATCTTTAGATCAAGGTATAACTTATTTTGAAGACAAATACGCCAACAAAAAATATGAATATGCAAATAAGATGGCTGAGTATTTCCGCGAGCAAATTGGCGAAACGATTTTTTCTTCTTCTAGCGTGGAGCTTGGCGGAAAAAAAGGCGATTTAGGCTACGGATATGAAAAGACGTCTGTTCTATCGAAGTTTTATCCTAAAGGACAGTTTAATGACGAAATCCTAATAGCGGATTTGACCGAAATGATTTCTATTTATAATGATATATGCAAGCATATAGGTCATCAGTCATACAGCACCATTATTTCAAATGTTTTAGGCGATATGACATCTAGTCTTGTTAAAGTGGATGACGCAATTGATAAAATCAGAAGTGTTCTTGATGCAGATGAGTATTCTGACCACGTTTTAAATAGAACGATCAAAATAGTGGAACCTTATGTTGATATGTCAAATAAATTTCATCGTTTTACAAATCAAAATATTAAAAAAGTTGACTATATTAAGAAAGCCAAAAGAAATGCTGAAATCGGCTTTATTGGCGAAACAATTGTCATGCAATATGAGAAAAAGAGATTAACTGATATCGGTTTAGAACAATACATTGAAAAAATTGAATGGGTTTCTGAAATTAGCGATGGTTACGGATATGATATACAATCGTATGATTTAGACCAAAATGGCAAGATAATACCGATTTATATCGAAGTAAAAACCACTAATACAAAAATTGATACTGAGTTCTATGTTTCCAAGAATGAAGTCAAAAAATCTGAAGAATTAAAAAAACAATATGCGATTTATCGTTTATATGATTTAGACGATGAGAACCCCAAAATGTACCGCGTATTTGGTCAGATTAAAGATAATTTCTTCCTCAATCCTGAAACATATATGGCAAGATACAAATATCCTAAAATTAATAAAGCCCAAGAAAATTTGCAAAGTAGTTTGAACAATAATTAATCGTTTAGTTTTTTATAAAATTGTTGCTAGGTTTATTAAAATATTAATTGCTTAGCAGTCACAATGCTCTTTAACATATTCACATAAAATATAATTTATAGGAACAAAGATCCTATATTATTTATTATTATTCTTTATTTGATTTAAATCATGTGCGACAATTTAAAAGGTAGGGAATACATATGCATCCAATTGTAAAATGGGCTGGTGGCAAGACACAAATACTAGATAAATTGCTTGCTAAAGCGCCAAAAAAATTTAAAACGTACTATGAACCATTTGTTGGAGGAGGAGCTTTTTTTCTATCTCTACAGCCAAACAAGGCGGTTATAAACGATACCAATAAAGAACTAATGGCAATTTATAAATGTTTAAAAAATGATGCTTGGTTTGAAAAAATGGTTTTATTAGTAAAACAACACGAAGCAAACAATTCGGAAGAATATTTTTATAAAGTCCGTGAGTTAGATCATGACAAAAATTATTGTCATCGACCTATCTATTTTAGAGCAGCAAGAGCTATATATTTAAACAAAGCATGTTTTAATGGGCTATATCGTGTTAATTCCAAAGGTTTTTTTAATGTGCCATTTAATGGCAACAAAATAGTTAAATGCTTTGAAGACGATAACATTAAAAAACTTCATAGCTATTTTTTTAATTGTAAGCCGGTAATCCTTTCAAAAGATTTTAGTGCGGCGTGTTATAAAGCTAAGAAGGGAGATTTTGTGTATTTTGATCCTCCGTATGACAAGCCAGAAGGAAAAAATTCTTTCACAACATATACCAAGGGTGATTTTGATAAACAACAACAAGAAAAATTGGCGCGATTATTTAAAAGATTGAGTAAACGCGGTGTTTACGTTATGCTCAGCAACCACAACACAAAATTTATTAATTCTCTATATGCTGGTTTTAATATCCAAGTTATTGAAGCTCGTCGAGCTATAAATTCGAAAGGTGATGCTCGAGGAAAAGTAGAAGAAGTGATAATTACGAATTATTGATATGTCACTTACAAAAAAATCTATTTATTTTCAAGAAAATGGTTTCACCCTTCTAAAAGGCGATTCTTTTATACTTTTAAAAAAGATTGATGAAAAATCAGTTGATTTTATTTTTGCTGATCCACCATATTTTCTTTCTAGTGGTGGTATTTCCTGTCATAATGGCAAACAAGTCAGTGTCAACAAAGGGGAATGGGATTCTTCGAAAACGATTGAAGAAAAACTTAAGTACCATCGTTGCTGGATTAATTTGTGTCGAAAGATTCTAAAAGACGATGGTTCAATTATGATATCATCAACACTCCATAGTGTTTACGCTATCGGCGTAGCCTTGGAAATGGAAGGCTTTTCAATTATCAACAACATAATTTGGAAAAAGACAAATCCTGCCCCCAATTTAGGATGCCGTTGTTTTACTCATTCAACTGAAACAATAATATGGGCTCGTAAGCAATTGACTTTGAAGAAAAAAGGCAAGCATTATTTTAATTATGAGCTAATGAAAAAAGATAATGGTGGAAAGCAAATGAAAGATGTATGGGAATTTGATGAATTAGAGCCAACTATAATAGAAATAGGAACTGCCTCAAAGAAAGAAAAAAAGTTAGGTTCACATCCTACTCAAAAGCCTGTAGCCTTACTCGATAGATTAATTAAGTGTGCAACAAAGATCGGAGATTTGGTTTTAGATCCTTTTTCTGGAAGTGGAACTACCGGACTTGTCGCTGTTTCTTTAAAACGGAATTATATTGGTATTGATAATATGGTAGAATATTTAAAACTTACTAAATCTCGCTATTTAGCGCAAAAAAACGGAGACAATAAATGAAACGTGCTTTTGATGAAATTATTGCTAATTTAAAGACCACAATTGCAGATTATGCTTATTTTACTGATTTTTCAAAAGTGTACAAAAATGTCGCCAACGAAAAAGACGATTTGATTAAATTAAATTCTTTGATTAACAGCGGAGAGAAATTTGACGATTTGTTTATTTCGTTGATTCATTCTAATCCAGAAGTGTTAAAAACCATCCCATTATTAATTGCGGTAAGGGAAAACAAAATTGTAATACAAGATTCTTCTATTGGTGAAACACAGTATTTTTTCGATAAATATAATGGCAGTGACAAGGCATATCTTATATTTATGAACAAAACAGGTTTAAGAGATCTAATTGCGAATGGAAAAATTACTAATTTGATCGATTATGCAGTCGGAGTTGAAGTTGGTCTTGATAGCAACGCAAGAAAGAATAGAACCGGTAAATCTATGGAACTGTTAGTCGAATCTTATCTTAAATCCGTGCCAGATCTTAAAGTCTTAAGTCAAGTTACTGGTGACGATATTGAAAAAGAATTTGGCTTTACTGGATTAGATGATATTGAACTATCTGATAACGATGGCACTAAAAAAGCAGAAAAAATATATGATTTCGCTTGTTTGTATGATGGAGTTTTATTTTTGATTGAAACGAATTTTTATGGTAGTGGCGGCAGCAAATTAAATGAAACTGCGAGAAGCTACCAAGAACTTGCTGAACGATTAAAACATGTAAAAAAGTGTCATTTTGTTTGGATAACTGATGGAATTGGATGGAGAACTGCTAAAGGAAATCTTTTAGAATCGTATGAGCATCAAGAAAATTTACTCACATTGAAAGATTTAGAACTTGGATATTTTTTAAAAATGATTGACGATTATACAAATAAATAAACGATGGATGTTCGACTATGGAAGCACATAAAAAACGATGATAATTGATTTACCCATGCCAGAGAATAGGCAGTATATCATCCCGATTTATCAAATAGAATACGCATGGGGTAAAGAACAGCTGGAAAGATTGATGTCTGATGTTTTTGAATCATCTATTTCACATAAAGAACATTTTGTCGGTTCAATTGTTTGACAATTTGGCGATAGCAAGAATCTTAGCGACTTGAAACTGTTTGTGGTTGATGGACAACAACGTTTGATAACCATTGTTTTGATTGCTAAGGCCTCAAGCCTTGTAGCAAAAAAATATGACGATGACGATGCTAGGGACGTAATAAAAAAAGTTAATAAAATCATTTATATCGATAACGACAGAATTTCTCGTGGTTTTAATATTGAACCATCAAAAAAATGATAAACCAGATTTTGTTTGCATTATTAATGGCTCTTCGTATGAAGAAATTGAAAAAAACTTGACGCTGAATAAAAACGGTCAAATGTTTCAAAACTTTAAAGAAACATATATTGAATTGGACAGCAAGTATCACAATGGGAAAGAATTGTTTAATGATTTCTTTTTGAATGGGCTTCAATTGTTAACTGTTGTTGAAATTTCACTTGAAAGTTCAGAAAATGCTCAAGAAATATTTGAAAGCATAAATTCCTTAGGCGTTGATTTGACTAATGCTGAATTGATTAGAAACTATCTTTTGATGAAACGTTCATATGGAATTAATGATCGAGATGTTTATAAAGAATTTGTTAAATATAGCAAAGAAATTTCAACAGATGACATTCGTGAATTCATGCTGAAAGATCTAAAACATGTTGCCGAAGTATTTCAGCCATTTTTAAGTATCAATCAAAACAATACGACAAATAAACTCATGCAAGAATTACGGGATATGGACCAAACGACCGTTTATCCTTTCCTTTTGCACGTTTTCCTTGATAAAAAAATAGGATTAATCGATGAAATGACATTAAACCAAGTCATAAATTTAATGATTGTCTATTTATTTAGAAGAAAGATATGTAAAAGGCCAACTAATTCTCTAAGAGGATTTTTATTGAGCTTGTACAATCGTGTTTTTAAAGTAAAAGAAAACAAAAATAGATATTTCAAGTCGATTTATGCATTTCTTTCTAATATAAAAACTAACGATTCGCTGCTTAGCAGAGAAGAAGTAAAAAAGAATCTTGCTTTATTTTCACTTTACGCAGAAGGTAATTGAAATTTGCTACATATTTATTATTTAAAATTGAAAATGGTCGTTTTCCAAAAGAAAACACTGAATTTGTTTCTACCGAACAACCAACTGTTGAACATATTAAGCCTCAGAATTTAAGCAACCCATGGATCGTTGATCTTGGAGACAATGCAGAGGAAAAGCATGATAAGTATTTGAACACTTTGGGCAATTTATCGCTTGTTTCTCGTTCAAAAAATTCAGCCATTTCTGATGAATCATTTATTAGCAAAAAGAAATTTCTCAAAGATGAAGGCTCAAAGTTTAAAACCCTTAATTCATTTTTGTTGACCCTTGATAAATTTGATGAAAAAGCAATTAACGAAAGAGAAATTGCATTAGAAAAAATAGTGGTCAAATTATATGACATTCCGTCGGTCGATATTTCAAATATCCGTTTTGATGATTCTGTTGAAGTTGTATACAATCCAGAAGATTGCAGCATTTTTACTGGTTCTGTGCCGATTTCTTTTCAATTATTTGGGCAAGAAAAAACCGTCCAATCATATAACGAAATTTTATTTAGTGTTGCTAATTGGCTTTTGGACAAAAAACCTGTAGTGTTTGACTCATTAATAAAAAATAAATATCGTGCTTGGGAGAGTAGATATCCATTTATAACAAATAATTTCAAAGAGGATTATCAATATTCTTTATTACAAGGCAATGTTTATCTATATAAAAATTCATCTGTTACATCCGCTTTGTTCTTTGCCTATGACCTTATTAAAAAATGTGGTTTTGATGAAGAACTAATTATTGTTTTAAAAAAAGACACTATTAAAAATTAAATCATTTTAACTATTGCCTATTAAAAAAGTCACAACGTCTTTATCGTGTGACTTTTTATTTCAAAACTTGATGATCAAGCGATGGTGTGCTTTTCTCCAATAAAACTCAATATGTAGGCGACCGTAATATCTTGTTTGTCTTGAATGTATTGTGGCACTAAAGCATCATAATCACTTTCAATCTTATTTAGAATAGTAGATGAAACATTTAGCGAGACACTAACAGAATTTTTGGTATAGATATCAGTAGATAAAGTTGATAGTTTTTCTTCTTGCACAAAAAGGAAAGGAATGCTCGCCTTGGCTTCTACATAATTATTTTTTTCATCCTTATAATAATAATAGAACTTTCTTAGTTCAATATCATATCGACGTGATGGATTTAATACACTATAATTCATAGATGTGAAATTGGCTGATGTATTTCCATTGATTTGGCATGTTATCTTATCAGTGACGCTTGTTGGTCCAACGGTCATTTTAAATGAAGTGATACCTGTTATTTTATTTAAAGAAAACCACAGTGTATCGAACTGTATACTAGACAAAGTTTCTTGAACTTCATGGCCTAGATATAATCCAGTAGTGGCATCATAAACTTCACAAATATATCCTTCAAAAGCTATAAGAGAATTGGCCTTATCACCAACGACTGAAACATAGCTATCGTCAATGGTGAATTGTGCGCAATTAGACAAATTGAACGAGCCATCGATTCCGATGTACTCATATACGCCACCGGTGACGACATTTGATTTATCTTTTTTTACTTCAAAATACGCTCTTCTAACACCTAGATAACGAATTGCAAATGAATAGCTGTTGTTTCTAGGGTCGATGATGTATTTTAAAGCTTGCGAGTCACTTAATTGAATTCTGACAGTAATGACTTGTGTTGAGACATTCATATTCATATATATTTGAGTGTCAAAAGCATTATTAGTCCAACTAATAGTATATTCGAGATTTGGATTCGAAAATGATATATTCACACCATAAGTTCCAACAGTGGTGTTGTAGTTTGCGCTATTGTCACCTTTAGAGTCGATATAATTGTTAAAACCAGCAGTCACTGTCGAAGTAATAGTGCTTACAACTGATAAAGCATTAAAAATGGTATCAGATTGTTTGATATTGTCCATGACCATATGCCATTGCTCGCCATAGCCATGAGCATAATCAATACTCGAAACGCTTGTATTGCTTGCAAAGTTTCCATAGTCAACTGCCGAAGCGCTAGCGATTGTCTTTGTAGAGTATCCTGGCAGCATGGTATCTGGAATATAATTGCTTGGCTTTACAGAATAAGAAGCCAATAACGTAGTAAAATAATCCTTGATTGGGAGTTTTTCATTCCACTTGGCATAAAAGGTGGTATTGGCAAGGATGGTATATGGCCAGGAAACATCGCTTGTCAAAGTATAATCGGAGCACCATGAAACGAAGTGGTAACCGCTTCTTGTAGGGTTCGAAGGTTTTTCAATGCTGGTATTTTTCTCAACGACTAATGGACTAACGTAACTGCCTCCATTAGTAACAAATGTTAACGTGACCTCTTCGGCGCTAGTGGAAGATGATCCGCTATCGGAAGTAGAAGAACCTCCGGATGGGATATAAGGTTCTGAGGTATCGCTTGAAGGAGCATCAACGGAAGGATCACTTGTCGTCGAGATATCGCTCGTGCTCGGATCACTTGGCGTTTTGCTCGTACTTGCAGGTGCATTACAAGATGCAAGCGCAAGTGTCAGAAGTGGAATTATAATACCTATTTTTTTCATTTTTTGTTATTTTTCCTTTCATTATGATTTAAATAACAGACCAAGACTCTGCTGGATATTTAATATTTTTTCTAATGGCGAATGGCATGACAAATGGTGATAAAGCCATTCCAACCATTATTCCTAACGTTACAAATAAGGCAGCGAGCATAAATCCAAGGATGGCGAACAATATTTTCACGACGATTAAAAATTCCAATCCATCAAAATCAAAAGTGAAGATGATACCAGGGAATTTAACAAATCCCCAAACCGCGACCTGAAGGAAAACGGTGACGACGATATTGTTATATAAAAACATACATCCAACAAAACACGAAAATAACGAGGCGATGATAAAAGTCCATAATATGCCAAGGTATTGCTGCGAAGAAATCGATATGGATAGACCAATAACAGCCGCCAATGTAAAGGCAATACACGCCATGACGATAGCTAATATTCTTCTCTTTTTGCCTTTAGCTTCAGCTACTATCTTTCTAGCACGGTCTTGAGCAGCAATTTCTTCATCTATTTCTTTTTTGCATTCTTTGCAATAAGTCTTAGTCACTGTGACGTGATGTCTACTATGAACATGTCCAGTCGTTACGATTGAATTAACGCGAACCATATCTTCTTGATCAGTTATGATTTTATTGCATCGATCGCAGATATAAGAAACTTGTTTATTTTCTGGTTTTGTTTCAACTGGAGCAACGACTTCTGGCTTGTCGACAACTACTGGTAGTATGTCGTTGTTGTTTGTGTCATTTTTGATTTTGACATCATCTTCTAACTCATCATTCATTAGATATTCAAAAGTCGTATCTAAAATCTTGGTTAATTCGCTGAGGTTGGCTTTAGTGGGCATCGCCTCATCGCTTTCCCATTTGTAAATGGTTTGTCGTGAAACATCTAATTTAATCGCAAGTGCTTCTTGCGACATATTTTTAGTTGTGCGTAATCTAGCTATCTTTTCTCCTGTAGTCATCTTAAGTTTTACCCTCGCATTTCTAACCATTAGTTTACTGGTTTGACTTCGTGGTTTCTACTAACCAATAGTTTAAAGTGGCTAACTCGCAGTTTACAATTTTTTGATTGAATGTTTTTTAGTCAGTTCTTAATCAAATATTATCTAATATTTTAAAGTATCCACAAGCAAATATGAATATTTTTTGTTTTTTAACCTTGATGTGGTGATTTAGCATGAGCCAATTTTTATTTATTTCATGACATTAATGTTTTGCTAAAAAGTATATAATACAAATTATGCTCGATGTATTTTTAGATAGTTTATTCGATTCGCTTAAAATACTTGGTTTGTCATTCGCCTTGTATGTTCTTTTATCTTTTTTTGAAGAGAAAGTGGTTAAATTTCTTGAAAAGAATAACAAACTAGCTCCTTTATTTGGCTCGATATGTGGCGTTATTCCGCAATGTGGAATATCTGTTGTGAGTGCTGATTTATATACCAAGCACCACATTACTATGGGAACGATAGTAGCTATATTTATCGCTTGTTCAGATGAAGCTTTGCCAATTCTTTTTTCAAACTTTGATGGAAATTGGTACATGGTCTTCCCATTATTAGCTATAAAAATCGTTGGTGGTTTCTTAATTGGCTATTTGGTGGATGCAATATTTTATAAACGAAAAAAAGCAGTGGTGGAACATGCCGAACACTGCGAAGGCGAAACTACGAATTTAAAAGGATGTTGCGGACATGAACTAGAGGAAAATGAGAACTCTAATCCATGGCACGTTCATCTTGTTCATCCATTGCTGCATTCTTTAAAAATCTTTGCTTATTCATTCGTAGTCTTGTTTATTTTTGGGACATTGATGTTTTATTTTAGCGATGCTATCACTTCTTTTTTAACTTCCAACTATTATTTTTCTCCCATTTATTCTCTTCTTATCGGTTTAATACCTAATTGTGCTTCAAGCGTTCTGATTTCTAATCTATATATCAAAGGAGCGATTCCTTTTGGAGCGTTGGTATCTGGTCTTGTGGTAAATGCTGGTCTTGGTACTTTGTATTTATTTAAAAATAAAAGCACGATTAAAGATGGCTTTATCATTTTAATAATTCTTGTGTTATCTGCACTCATCTTGGGATATGGTTTTATCTGGGTTAAAATTTAATTTATGAAACATCTTGCAATAAAAAGGCAAATCTTAGCTGGTTTAATTTTTGCTGGTGTGTTGTCTTCTTGTGGAGAAAACGAATACGGTCGCTTTTATAAATTCCCTGACTTTTTTCCTTTTGTCTCGTATTTAAAAATAGAAGATATTTCCAATGTGGAGATTAATTCATCAGCTTCCTATGGCGAGATAAGATATAGATACAAAGCGAACAAAGATAATTATCAAGTTTACTATTCTAAACTTTGTGAATATTTAGCAAATGCCAAATTAAAACGACAAGATATTTTATATGGTTCGGTCAACGAATACGTCTTTACGCTCAGCGTTGGTGATGACACCTACGATTTTGAAGTTGGCTTAGATGGTGCAATTATCAATTCCAAATATTACGTTATCGATAAAAAAGTGCCACTTGATGGCGATATATCTTATCTTTTAGCGTGCGATGATAATAAATCGATGACTTTTTCTTCATTCGGTGCCAATGTTTCACAAATGAAACAAGGAGATGTTTTAAAAGGTCTTGAATTCGTCGAAGACACATCGAAATATACATTTGATTATACCTCGCGTTACATCCTCTCTTTATCTGGAGCATCAACTAATCACGATTGGAGTATTCGTCTTGTTGACGCTACTCATTTTTTCTATAACCTTCATCAGGGGGGTTCAATTTTATATACTTGTGTCAATGGCTTTAATTTTTCGTCATTTTTAGCATCTCATCCCGTGGAAGAAAACTATTACCTCATTAAAATAAAGCAATCTTCGCAAGAAGTCGCAAATATTAAATGCGATAAAAATGTTGCATTGTCATCTATTCCTACAAACGAGATTATTTCTAGGTCTGGTTATCCTTCCATTGATTATACTTTTTATAGCGATGAGGAAAAGACTATGCCTGTGTCTTCATCCTTGGTTATTTCAAGTGATTTGACCTTATATATTTAAAAAAATTATGATATGATATTTTTAGTAAAAAAGATGGAGCAATAATATGCCTTGTAAAACAAAAAAAGAAACTAAAAGAGTTTATCACGTTGCCAAAAGAGAAGAAGATGGAATGTGGCAAATAAAATTCGCCAGTGGTGAAAAAGCCATTAAACTATTCAAGACTAAAGACGAAGCTATGGCTGCCGCAAAAGAAATGGCTAAAAATCAAAATGGCTCTGTCCTCGTCCACGCTTCTAAGGGCGAAAATAAAGGCAAGATTAGAAAAAATAACCATATTTTTTAAAAAGAGGTGCTGTTTGTCTTCATCTCTTTTTATTGAATATTTTTATAATCGTAAATCCGACTTATCAATTTGTTTGGACACTTTTATTAATGAAAAATTAATTAATGTGTATAATAGGAACAACATGGATTCATTAAAAAGTTTATTTGACAAAAAACAATATCAAAGCATCCTTTCTTTGACAAAAGATAGTTTTGATGATGTCAGTTTGTTCTATCGTCTATCTTCTTTCGTTGGACTTGGCAATTATCGTGCTGCGCTCGAACTCATCGAGAGCAACCGCACAATATATGAGAAAAATCTTCTTCCATTAATGAAAATTCATTTCGAAATTCTTTTCGAACTCAAAGATTTTGATAAGGCTTATGAGGAACTGAAACATTATCAAGACCTTCCATATGCTTCACAAGAAGTCGAAGAATATTTATCATCACTGCCAACGCTTATTCGCACGACTGAGCGCCACGCCCAAACCACGGTTAATCTCACTAGCGAAAAGATTATTGAAACTCTTTCATCATCTAAGGATGATTATGAGATTTTAATGGTATTAGACTATTTGAAAAATCAAAAGATTGAAGAATATATTCCTCATCTTATTAAACTGATTGCCTCTTCTATACATCATCCTTATGTCACAACATTCGCTCTTTTGCTTTTAATCGACAATAATTTTGACAAAGAAGTTAATATTACTAAACTTACAAAAACTTATCATGTTATTCCTAATAAATTAGTCCCGCCTTTTACTGGCGAAACTTATAACAATTTCACCTCAAATTTAGGTCGTCTTGTCAAAGATCCATCGCTATCTAGTTGCGTAATAAATCTATTCAATGAGTATATGCTTTTAACATTTCCTGAAGATATTTTACAAGGTGATAGTGGGCTTTTATTAGGTTCTTTTATCGAAATTGGTCGCCGCTATTTGAAAATAGATGAGAAAATTATGCCTGATATTTTGTTAGAATTATCCTTAGACGAGAAAAACGTCAAAGAACAGGCTGATAAAATTGAAAAAATCATCGTCAGCGTACCTGTACTTAGCATCTAAATTTGAGAATTAAATCGTTTTTCTTGCCCTAGAATTAATTCTAGATTATACTTTATCTTGCATTGATTAGGAGAATCACATCATGAAAAAAGAAATTAAGAAATTAGAAAATAGCAAAGTTGAAGCTCTTGTCTCATTAGACAAAGAAGAATGGAAAAAAGCTCAAGAGAAGGCTTTTAATGAACTTCTCAAGACTTTTGAAATGAAAGGTTTTAGAAAAGGCAAAGTTCCAGCTGAAATGGCGAAGGGCAAAATTAACGATGCTGAAATATTTAACAAAGCAATCGATATGTCTTTGCAAGGAATGTATGACGAAGTTTTAAAAGATGACGTTCATCCATTCGCTAGACCACAAGTCGATATTACAAAAGTTTCAAACGAAGAACTCGAAGTTAAATTTATCATCATTGGACGTCCTGAAGTCACTTTAGGAAAATATAAAGGCTTACATGCTGAAAAGGACAAAGTCGAAGTCAAAGATGCCGATGTCGATGCCGAAATCAAAAAATTACAAGAACAAAATGCTAGTTTAGTAGTTGTTTCACGCCCTGCAAAACTTGGCGACACTGTGTCTTTAGACTTTGAAGGATTTGTCGATGGCAAGGCCTTTGAAGGTGGAAAAGCTGAAAATTATGAACTCGAACTTGGTTCGCATTCATTTATTCCTGGCTTTGAAGAGCAATTAGTTGGAGCAAAAGCTGATGAAGCCAAAGATATCAATGTCAAGTTCCCAAAGGAATATACTCCTGAACTTGCTTCCAAAGATGCAACATTTAAAGTTAAAGTTCACGAAGTCAAAGAAAAACAACTTCCAAAAGTTAACGAAGAATTAATCGCTGATTTAAATATGCCAGAAGTTAAAGATGTTGAATCTCTCAAAGCTTTTGAAAGAAAAACTCTTGAAGAAAAGGCTAAACAAGCAAGTGATAGCAAATATTACGAAGCGATTGTCAAACAAATTCGCGACGATGCTAAAATTACATTAGCGCCTGAAATCGTCGCTGATGAAGTCAACGCCATGAAAGAGAATCTTACCGAGAGAATTTCTCAGCAAGGATTGACTCTTGAAAGCTATCTCCAAATCACTGGACAAAAGATGGAAGATTTCGAAAAGAAACTCCAAGAGGATGCTATTACCAACATTCGTTCCGTACTCGTCCTTGAGAAGATTGCGCAAATTGAGAAAATTGAAATTGACGATGCTGAAGTGGAATTTGAAATTGCCAAGATTGCCGATCAATATCACATGGAAGTTGAAAAAGTTAAAGAAATCCTTTTTAAGGATAAAGATCGTTTCATCCAAGAAATTCGTTCTAGAAGATTATATGATTTCTTAATGAAAAATAATGACTAATAGAAACAATTTATTTCTTATTATATATTTATTAAAAGGAGGCGTTTATTATGGCAAAATCCGATAAGATCGTTTTGCCTCTTTTGATTACAAGAGGCCTGGTGGTTTTTCCAAACTCCAATCAAACTATAGAAGCTAGCCGTGATTTTTCAATGGCGGCTATTGATGCTTCTAGAAATTATTCTGATTCATTAATTCTCATCGTCTCACAAAAAGATGCGATGATGGACTCCCCAAAAGAAGATGATGTCTTCAGCGTCGGCGCTCTTTGCCGTATCATTTCATTTGGCAATCAAAAAAAGTTTTATCGTATTAGAGTCACTTCATCTAACCGCGTCAAATTAGACAAGGTGGCGTTTAAAGATGGGTATTTCGTGGCCGAAAGTGAAGTTATTGAAGATAAAGAAGGAGATCATGAAACTGAAGTAGCGTTAGTAAGAAACATTATTAACGAACTTGAAACTACACCAGAAATCGCTCGTGACATTCCAAAGAATATTGTCTCTTCGCTTTCTCAAGGAATTACCGCTGGTGAACTGGCTAATACTTTAGCCACCTATCTTCCGATGAGCGTTGAACAAAAACAGGAACTTTTGGAAACTAGCGATGTCAACGCTAGGTTAACAAAAGTATTTGAAGTTTTAACTCAAGAAAAACGTATTGCGGAAATCGATAGAAATTTACAAAAGAAGGTTGCGGAATCAACTGAAAAATCACAAAAGGAATATTTCTTACGCGAAAAGATGAAAGCGATCAAGGAAGAACTTGGTGAAGGTGAGGGAGAAAATGGCGAAGAAGCAATTCTAGATAAATTAGAAAAAAACCCATATCCTGATTACATCAAGACAAAGATTAAAGCAGAATTTAAGCGCTTTGAAATGATGCCACAAGCATCGCTTGAAGCCTCGCTTATCAAAGGTTATATCGACACTGTCATGTCTATTCCATGGTATAACAAAACCGAAGATAATGATGATTTAAAAAATGTCCAAAAAATTCTTGATGAAGATCATTATGGACTAGATAAAGTGAAAAAGAGAATTGTAGAATACTTAGCCGTCAAAAAAATGACTGGTTCTTTAAAAGCTCCAATTCTTTGTTTCTATGGACCTCCGGGCGTTGGTAAAACTTCGCTTGGCAAATCTATTGCTCGTGCCTTAGGAAGAAAATTTGTTAAATCTTCTCTAGGCGGTATTTCGGATGAAGCAGAAATAAGAGGTCATCGCCGCACATATGTCGGCTCCATGCCAGGTCGTATTATCGCCGGAATGAAAAAGGCCGGAACGATTAATCCTGTCTTCTTACTCGACGAAGTCGATAAACTTTCTAACGATTATAAAGGCGATCCAGCTAGCGCTCTTCTTGAGGTATTAGACCCAGAGCAAAACTTTGCTTTTGTCGATAACTTTGTTGAAGAGGCATATGATTTGAGCAATGTTCTATTTATTGCAACAGCTAACTACTTGGAAAATGTTCCTGCGCCTTTACGCGATCGTCTCGAACTCATCGAAGTAAATTCATATACTGAACTTGAAAAAGTTGAAATTGCGAAAAACTTTCTCTTGAAGAAACAACTAAAAGCCAATGGTGCTGAACAAAGCAATATAACTTTTAGTGATGATGCTCTCAAATATATTATCGAGCACTATACCCGCGAAGCTGGCGTTCGTGAATTGGAAAGACAAATCGCTTCATTAATCAGAAAAATAATCGTGGATTTGCTCACTAAAAAGAGCGAAAAAGAAATCGTTGTTACTCCAGCTATGGTGGTCAATTATCTTGGTGTGGAAATATTTGAAAATTCCAAAAAAGAAATTGGTGATCAAATAGGCGTAGTCACAGGACTTGCTTATACCGAATATGGTGGCGATATCCTCCCGATTGAAGTCAATTATTTCCCAGGCAAGGGAGGATTGATTCTTACTGGAAAATTAGGTGATGTGATGAAAGAATCGGCTTCTATTGCTCTTGACTATGTCAAAGCAAATGCCGAAAGATATAAAATCGATAGTACTATTTTTGAAAAAAATGATATTCATATTCACGTCCCAGAAGGTGCCGTGCCAAAAGATGGCCCAAGCGCTGGTGTTGCGATTACAACAGCTATTATTTCTTGTTTGACTAAAACGCCTGTCAACCCCGATGTTGCAATGACTGGAGAAGTCACCCTTCGTGGTTTTGCTCTCCCAATCGGCGGATTGCGCGAAAAGTCTTTAGCTGCATTGCGAAGTGGCATTAAAACTATCATCGTGCCAAAAGAAAATGAAAAAAGCGTAAATGAACTTCCAAAAGAAGTTAAAGAATCGCTGAAAATTGTTTACATGAAATGTGTTGATGACGCTTTGGAAGTGGCCTTTCACAAATGATTGTCAATTATCAAAACACCGTTTTTGTAAAAAGTGCTGATAGTGTTTTATCTCGTCCTGAGAAGCGCCTTCCTGAAGTACTATTTGTCGGCCGTTCTAATTCTGGTAAATCGTCGCTTATCAACGCTTTAGTTCATAACCGTAACATGGCGTATACTTCATCACGCCCTGGATTGACTAAACTTTTAAATTATTTCAATGTCGATGATAAATTTTATCTCGTTGATGCTCCTGGGTATGGTTTTTCAATCACGACTAAAAAACAGCAAGATAAATTTGCTGATATGATGAGCGCATATTGTAAAAACCGTGATTTAAAACTCGTATTATTTCTTCTTGACTCAAGAAGAATGCCAAATGATGATGACCGCATGTTTTTCGACTATCTCATCGACAATAATCTCGACTATATCATCGTCATGACGAAGACTGACAAATTGTCGCAATCGCAAAAAGCAAAAATCATCGCTAATATCAATGATGCTTTTCAAATCGAAGGTGATGAAACAGTCATTCACGCCAGCGTAAAAAATTCTCGTTCAATCGAAGCACTTCGAAAAGCGATTGCCGATAAATTATAAAAATACTTGTTTAATTATCTTTTAAAAAGATATAATAAACCTAATCCTATGATGAGGAGTTTTCAAAAGAAAAAGACTTTGTAGAGAGCCTACTTAGTGGTGAAAATAGGCAAGTCCGCTGTTGAATTGTCGCCTTGGAGGATGGAAGGAATTCCCGTTACATCTGCGTTAAAGATCTTTGAGTGCGCATCTTATGATGCGAATTAAGGTGGTACCACGTATTAGCGTCCTTATCTAAGGGCGCTTTTTTATTTGTTAAGGAGGGCAATGTATGTTAGATAAACACTACGAAGCCAAAAAAGTTGAAGAAGGAAAATACAAATTTTGGAAGGAAAATGGATACTTTTATAGCGATCCAAAATCTGGCAAGAAACCATTTTCTATGGTTATTCCGCCCCCAAATGTCACCGGAAAATTACATTTAGGTCATGCCTGGGACAATACTTTGCAAGATATCGTTGCTCGTTATAAAAAAGCGCAGGGATATGATGTACTTTATCTTCCAGGAATGGATCATGCAGGCATTGCCACCCAAGCTAAAGTCGAAGAAAAACTTCGCAAGCAAGGTATTTCTCGTTATGACTTAGGTCGAGAAAAATTTCTTATCGAAACTTGGAAATGGAAAGATGAATACGCTCAAAATATACATAATCAATGGGAAAAACTAGGTCTTATGTTGGATTATCATCACGAGCATTTTACCTTGGATGATTCTTTGCAAATGGCTGTTAAACATGTCTTTGTTACTCTCTACAATAAAGGGCTTATTTATAAAGGAGAAAGAATAATAAATTGGGATCCTGAACTCAACACCGCATTAAGCAATATTGAAGTTGAGCATCGCGATGATGAAGGAAGTTTATATTATTTTCGCTATTTCATTAAAGGAAGCAAAAAATCTATCGTGGTTGGAACTACTCGTCCAGAAACCATGTTTGGTGATGTGGCGGTTTTCGTCAATCCAAAAGATAAGCGCTACAAAGAATTGCTAGGACAAATGCTCATCAATCCTGCCAATGGTGATGAATTGCCTTTAATGGCAGATTCATATGTTGATATTTCTTTTGCTACCGGAGCGATGAAATGTACTCCAGCACACGATCCAAACGACTTCAATCTCTCTAACAAATATCATCTACCACGAATTATTGTAATGGACACGAATGCAAAGATGAATAAATGCGCTGGTAAATATATTGGGATGGATCGCTATCAGTGCCGAGAAGCACTTGTCAAAGAATTACAAGAAAAAGGGTTGCTTGTTAAAATTGAAAAAATCATTCACTCCGTTGGACATTCAGAAAGAAGCGGAGCAGTAGTTGAACCATATCTTTCAAAACAATGGTTTATCAAAATGAAACCATTAGCCGATATGGCTATAAAAAATGAACATTCTGAGAATAAAGTTAATTTCGTTCCAAAACGATTCGAAAAAGTATTTCTTAGATGGATGGAAAATGCTGAAGATTGGTGCATTTCTCGTCAATTGTGGTGGGGGCATCAGATACCAGCTTACTACAATAAAAAAACAGGTGAAATAGTGGTTAGCGAAACCGCTCCAAAAGATTTGGAGAATTACACGCAAGACCAAGATGTTTTAGACACGTGGTTTTCCAGTGCTTTATGGCCATTTGCTACATTAGGTTGGCTCGATGATAAAAAGACATTCCTTCGTTATTATCCGACGTCGTTTATGGTCACTGGTTATGACATTATTTTCTTTTGGGTTTCTAGAATGATTTTTCAAGGCCTAGAATTCACGAATAATCGTCCATTTGAAACATGTCTTATCCATGGCTTAATCCGCGATTCACAAGGTCGTAAAATGTCGAAATCGCTTGGCAATGGTGTCGATCCAATTGATGTTATCAATAAATATGGCGTTGATGCTTTAAGATATTATCTAGCTACTAACTCGACACCAGGGCAAGATATGTCATATCACGAGGAAAAATTAGAAGCTAGTGTTAATTATCTTAACAAGATATGGAACTCTGCTCGTTACGTCTTAACGATTTTAGGCGATGATTTCAAGGTTTCGAGTTTTGATAAAAATATGCTTGGCGTTCCTTCAAAAGATATCATGTCGAAATTTGAAAAAACTCTTAAAAATGTCACCAAGTATATGGACAAACTTGAATTCGGTATGGCTAGTGACTATTTATATCATTTTGTCTATGATGATTTTTGTTCTGACTATCTAGAAGTTAGCAAAGTATTGTTACTCACATCTAATAAAGAAGAGGCAAACATCATCAAAAATGTTCTTTTATATGTATTAAAAGGTATCATTTTGATGATTTATCCATTCGCTCCTTTTGTGTGTGAAGAAATCTATCTTTCTTTGCCTGGTCACGATAATAGCATCATGCTCGAATCATATCCTTCATTCGACAAGTCATTTGTTTCAACAAGTGACGAAATGGAATTATTTTATAGCATGCTCAAAGATGTGCGCTTATATAAAATCAATAATAAATTGGCACCAAACGCTGATATAAAACTCAACATTGTCACATCGAAAAAATTATTCCCAGAATTTAAGCAATTATTGTCGCGTTTTAGCTTTGCTAAGAACATCGAAATTAGCAAAGATAAAGTTTTGGATGGTCAAATCTATATCTATCATCATGCTGAGCTTATCATCGCACGCGATATCGACAAAAAGGCTTTATTAATTTCACTAAATAAAGATGAAGAATTCCTCAAAAAAGAAATCGCTCGAAGCGAAGGAATGCTGTCTAACGTTTCATTTCTTGCTCACGCTCCAAAAGAATTGGTTGAAAAAGAAAAGAATAAACTTGAAGCAAATAAAGCAAAGTTAATTTCACTTCTCGAAAAGAAACAATCGTTATAAAAAAAGGCAGATTAACCAAATTACCTCCTAATTTATATTGGGAGGTTTTTTATGGACAAAGTTGAATTGACTGATGAAGAATTGGCATCCATTCATGTTGGAGAAGCAATCACTTTAGCTGGCGTGATGGCTATTATTGCAATTGCGATTGCTGCAGTAGTGGTCTATAAACTTTTCACCTCAGAAAAAGGGTCATCGGCCTTTCCTGGTGGATATAAATTTGAATGGAAATAGGCGATGAATATAAGAGACATTCCTGCCTATGATCGCCCGAGAGAAAAAGCTCGTCGTAGCGGAATTGAATCTTTGAGCGATGATGAACTTTTAAGCCTTCTTATACAAAGTGGAATTAAAGGTTCATCTGCGATTGAGATTGCATCAAAATTATTAACGCTGTCAGGTGGATTAGATTCTCTTAAAGACAAAAGTTTAAAATACCTACGTCAAATTAAAGGGCTAGGCTATAATCACGCCTTAATTCTTATTGCATGTTTTGAAATTAATCGACGCATTGCTATTAGAAAAACTAGCGTTGAAAAAGGGTACACCACAGCTTTGGAAATGGCTAATAATTTCCGTCCACTTTTTAGAGATGGAAATCGCGAAGCATTAATACTGGTCACTTTAAGTGAAAAACTAAAAATTATAGCGCAAAAATTGATGTATTTAGGTACGAGTAGTGAAACATCATTTTCCTCGAAAGAAATTCTCCAAGAAGTTCTATTTAATGGTGGAAAACGATACGTGTTAATTCACAATCATCCAAGTGGAAATATTCTTCCTAGCGCTGAGGATATGTTACTAACTTCAAAAATTAAAAAAGAAAGCGAGGTGATCGCTTTAGATTTATACGATCATATCATCGTGAGTCATGATTCATATTTCTCTTTTAGAGAAAATAAATTGATTAAATGATATCAACAATGCTACACTTTTAAATATGAAAGCAAAAGTAAAATACATTATCTTGCTTGCGAGCTTCGCCATCATCCTAGTGGTGTTTCTTTCACCCATGTTTGTCATCATCGAAAAAAACTCAGCTGGTGTTAATACCAATGTTGATATTTCGACTTATTCCGTACTATTCAACAATTTGCCAAAAGATGCAATTGCTGTAAATATTTTTACTTGGATATCATTTATTTCTTTACTTCTAGCTGTTATTTTAATTTTTATTCAACTTTTTCTAAGGGATAAAAATCGTCCACTTTATTACATTACCATCGTAGTTTTCACAATTGCATTTGTCTCTTTCGCTACAGCCGGATTCGTCTATCAGCACTTAGGCTGGGCCTTTTATTTGACAGAAATCATTTACGCTTTAGATCTTATTTTTATTCTTTCTTTCGAACTCATATCCTCAAAAGGTCTATAAAAAACTAAGTTTTTCTTGCTTTTACAATATAACATTAGTTATAATCATTTCGTTGTTGCCTCACAAGCTTCAACCGCATAGACAAGGTTTATAACTCAATCTAGTGATTGGACCTCAATAGCGAGTCATAAGTGATAAAGGAGGAAACTAGAAAATTATGTACGCAATCATTGAGACAGGCGGAAAACAAATCCGCGTCGAAGTCGGACAAGTGATCTTCGTTGAAAAACTCGACGCTGAAGTCGGAAAAACGGTCACACTTGATAAGGTTCTTATGCTTGTTGACAAGAAAGCCATCGTTGGAAACCCATTTATTAAAGGTGCTAACGTTGTTGCTACTGTTGAAAAGCAAGGTCTTAGCAAGAAAGTCAGAGTCTTCAAGTACAAAGCCAAAGCTAACGAACGCAAGACCATTGGTCATCGTCAACCTTACACTCGCTTGAAGATTGAATCCATCAATCAATAATATGATTAAAATTACCTGCGAGATTAACGATCAAAAAATTTCATCAATTATCGTTAAAGGACATGCTAATCAGGATGTAAATGGAAAAGACATTGTCTGTTCCGCTGTTAGTGCTGTTATCGTTGGCGGAGCGAATGCTCTAACTCATCGCAAAGACTTCGAGATTAAGATGTCTCCTGGACTAATGTCCATCAAGGCTCTAAATGAAGTATCTAAAGATGATGAAATTACATTACAAACAATCTTGACTCAACTTTCAACAATTGAAGAAAGCTATGGTCAATATGTGCAGATCACAAGAAAGGAAAAATAAAATGGAATTCAAATTAAATCTTCAACTCTTTGCTTCCAAAAAAGGTGTCGGTTCAACAAAAAACGGACGTGATTCTGAATCAAAGAGACTTGGCGCTAAGAAATCCGATGGCGAATTCGCTACTGCTGGATCTATTCTATATCGTCAAAGAGGAACTAAAGTCTTCCCAGGCAAAAATGCAATGCGTGGTGGAGATGATACAATCTTTGCAACTATCGATGGCATCGTCAAATTCGAAAGAATGGGCAAAAATAAGAAACGTGTGAGCGTTTACGCTGTCTCCAAATAGTTTAATAAGAAAATAAAGAGTCACAAATGTGGCTCTTTTTTTGTGCGCGAATGTGTATAATATATGTGAGGTGAGAGCCATGAAAAAGAAAATATCGATTGTTGTGCCAATGTATAACGAAGAAGAAATGATTGATGCATTTTTTAAGAAGTTATATGAAGTTTTGGATTCTTTAGAGAATTACGAATTCGAAATCGTCATCGTTAACGATGGTTCTAAAGATAAAACTCTTTCTTTAATGAAATCTCACCAAAAATCCAATCCAGAAATAGTTATTGTAAATTTGTCCCGCAATTTTGGACATGAACCAGCTGTAGCAGCAGGTTTAAGCGTTGCTAGTGGAGAAGCAATCATTCCCATGGATGCCGATCTACAAGATCCTCCTTCTGTCATTCCTATGCTTATCGCTAAATGGGAAGAAGGATATGAAGTAGTAAATGCCAAAAGAATCAAACGCGATAAAGATTCATTCTTAAAAAGAAAAACAGCGGAAATATTTTATAAATTAATCGCCAAATGGTCGGGAAAAACTAAGGTTCCGCAAAATGTTGGTCATTATCGACTTATTTCAAGACGTGTTCTTGATGAAGTCTTAAAACTAGGCGATGTTACTCGAGTTTTTCGCGTTGAGGTTCCATTTGTTGGCTTCAAAACTACCGAAGTGGAATACGCTCGTCCTGAAAGAGAATTAGGGCACACTCATTACAATTACAAATCAATGACCTCTTTAGCAGAAGATAGCATTGTTATTACTACTACTGAACCGCTATTATTTTCAATTAAATGGACAGTTTTTATTGGAATTTTATTTGGTATTTCTTCTTTGACAGAACTTACTCTTTATATCATCCAATTATGTGGAATTAACTTGCATTTAAGCGAAGTTGTTTTGATGTGTTGGCTAATAGGAGATTTGGTTTTGCTTGTGGCAACTTTTATAATGGCGACATTAGCGATACAAAGTTTATATTTGTCACGTGAATTTAAAGAAGCACAAGGCCGTCCATTCTTCGTCATTGACGAAGTCATTAGACAAAATAAGGAAAATAAATAATTATGTTTGTTGATCATGCAGTTATCGAAGTAAAAGCTGGCAAAGGTGGAGATGGAATGATAGCCTTCCTCCATGAAAAATATATCGCTAATGGAGGACCAAGTGGCGGAAATGGTGGGCGTGGTGGCTCAATTATTTTAAAAGCGACTAAAAATGTTAACACGTTGTATTCTTATCGCCATTCAAAAGTCATCGTTGCTGATGAAGGCGAAAAAGGAAACATTAAAAATCAATATGGGCATAATGCCAAAGATATCTATGTCGAAGTTCCTGTTGGAACAGTGGCATATGAAGAAAAAAGTCATGAATTAGTGGCAAATCTTACTAAAGAAGGTCAAGAAGTTATCATCGCTAAAGGTGGCCGTGGGGGTAGAGGCAATGCTGCTTTTAAAAGCGCGCGTAATCGCCTTCCCAAAATTGCCGAAAACGGTCTTCCTGGAGAAGATAAAAGACTTCTTCTAGAATTGAAACTAATTGCTGATGTCGGACTTGTTGGTCTACCAAATGCTGGAAAATCGACGCTTTTAAGTGTAGTTTCCAATGCTAACCCTGAAATCGCCGATTATCCTTTTACAACCATCGCTCCAAATTTAGGCGTTGTTAATGTTGGGAAATATTCTCAATTTATCCTAGCTGATTTACCTGGTCTTATTGAAGGGGCTAGTAAAGGAAAAGGTTTGGGGCTTGAATTTTTACGTCATATCGAACGATGCAAAATGTTTATTCATGTCGTTAATATGGATGGGAGAAGCGATCCAGTTACTTCATATCGTCAAATTAGAAAAGAATTAAAACAATACGGACATAAAGTCATTGATAAACCAGAGATTATTGCTGCTTCAAAAATGGATGAAGATGGCGCAAGTGATCGATTAAAAGTTTTTAAAAAGAAAATTAAAGCGCCTGTTTATCCAATTTCAGCTCTAACCCATGAAGGTATTGATGAATTGATGAACAAATGCTTAGAAATTGTTAATAGCATAAATGAAGTGCAACTCGTCGATGAAAAAGGTAACAATGATGAGGAAAAGGTTTATGATGCCTATCAGGGCGAAAATAAAGAATTCAACATTGTGAAAACTGGAGACCACGTCTTTCAAATTGTTGGTGATCGAGTAGTTAGAACTTATCGCTTAATTAATTTATCCACCGATGAAGGAGTGATGAAGCTTATTTCATATTTAAGAAAAATTGGTGTGGATGATACTTTAAAGCAAATGGGCGCTAAAGATGGCGACACGGTAAAATTGGAGGATTTCGAATTTGAATATATCGAATAACATTTTATGGAATTAAAAGAATATTTAGAAATTATTAAAAAATTTATTAAAGATTATCTCGATGCATCGCATATGGATGGCTATGTGCTTGGTCTTTCTGGTGGAATTGATTCTGCCTTAGTGGCTCGTTTAACTATGGAAAGCGTTGGCAAGGATAAATTATTTTGCCTCATGCTTCCGTGCCATTCTAATGAAGACGATTTAAATGATGCAGTTCAATTCGCAAAAAAATTCGATATTCGCTATGAAGTTGTTGACCTAAGCAAAGCTTTTGATGAAATCTACAAGTCTATTACAGCGAAACATCCATTAGAAGGATTAAGTGAGCATAATATAAAGGTACGCTTACGCATGGTCACATTATACGCGATCGCGCAACAAAGAAAGTCGCTTGTTCTTGGCACTGATAATTGGGATGAAAATTATGTTGGTTATTTTACAAAATACGGGGATGGAGCATGCGATTTGCTCCCAATTGTGTGTTTGACAAAAGGTGAAGTTTTTCAAGCGAGTCGAATGCTTGGCGTTACCAAGAACATTTTAAACAAAAAACCAACCGCTGGTCTTTATGCCAATCAAACCGATGAAGGTGAGATGGGCGTCACTTATCAAGAACTCGATGATTATTTATTAGGCAAACCAATTTCAAGAGAAGCACAAAATAAAATATTGCATATGCACAACGTTTCTGAACACAAAAGGAAAAATATTCCGACGCCTGCTAATTTCTCTCGTTAAAAAAATTTGTTGTAATATTTCCAATTTTTGCTATATTTTTAAGTAAACTTATTTTGAAAGAAGGAAAATACATGAAAAAAGTTTTACTCTTACTCCCACTTTTGGCTTTAGGGCTTGCCTCTTGTGGTGGAACAACAAGTCCAAGTTCTATTAGTGAATCCGTATCTGACTCTGCTTCCGAATCCGTATCTGATTCCGTTTCAACTTCGGAGGCCCCAACTGATTGGACTGCTGAAGAAAAGGCTACAATAGAAAGCGTTCTTGGCAGCGGACACATCATTCCATTTGTTTACATCCCGGATTTTGTTCTTGAAGATGGTGGAAATTGCTTATTTGGTTCATCTGCGAGTGCGGCTGCTGCCGAAGTTGCATCTTATAGAGCAACTTATGTCTCCGCCGGTTATAGCATTACAGACTCCGATAGTGCAGATTTATCCAAAGGATGGTATGGGACCAAAGATGCTGATGAGACTCATTATTGGTACGCTCAAGTTGAATTTGATTCAACTAGTGCCGGTTCATTCTCTTTATTTGTTCAATATATTACGCTTTCCGATACTTACCCATCAGCTGATGTCGCCGCTGTGTTAAGTAGCGCACAAGCAGCTGCCTTACCAGCTATTGCTAAGCAAAACGATACTGAATCTTTTGAATATATGGTTCATTCGGGCTATGGTTTTATCGATTTAATAGAATCCAATTCTGCAACGATTACAGCAGCCAATACTGCTTATGCTGCGCTTTTGACTTCTAATGGATTTACATATAATTCAACTTATGGAGGATATATTAATTCAACTGTCGGTCTATTCGTCGCGGTTAGCGAGTATTCATACGCATTAGACGTGTACTTCCAAGTCTTGGCTTAATCAATTAGAAATATCATTAAATTAGGAGGACATTCGTTCTCCTTTTTTTATTAATTATGCTAATATGATAAATATGAAAAATCATTTTTTCATCATTCCATTAACTATACTCGTGCTTACATCATGTGGGGGCGCTTATTCTATTTCAAACAATCTTTCAGATTCTGCTAGCGATTCATCTTCAGATTCTTCGAGTGTTTCTATGACCACCGGATGGTCAAGCGAAGAAAAATCGGTGATGGACAATGTACTTGGCAGCGGCCATTATATTCCATACATCGAACTTACAAATGCTGTTTTTAGTGATGGTATGAAAGAACTTGTCGTAACTTCTAGTGATGATCCTGAAACAAAGTTTGATGAATATGCTTCTATCCTTTCTAGTACATATGGTTCGATGTCCACAAATGTTGAAGGACGTAGCATGACAGCGAATAAAACAATAGATACAAGGCATTACATCGCTGTGACCATTACTAATTTTCTTCCCGATCCATTTACAATTTTAGCGACTTATTACACCATGTCAGATAAGTATCCTGAGGAAGACCTTCAAAACGCTTTCTCTTCATCTCAACTTGAAAAAATACCATCGTTAACTAAAAATAGTACTGGCGATTATTTCGAATATATGATACATAAAAATTTGAATAATTTGGGTTGTTCATATATTGTTTATCACACTTCCAACGCCTCGCTTTCAGAGAGTAATTTCACGACTAGTTTGCTCAGTTATGGTTATACTTTCGATAGCGAAAATGAATATTATGTGCAAAGCGAAGATAAACTCATCGCGTTAGTTAAACAAAATGTTTCATCGTTGGAAGTTTCACTATATGCTTATTAATGAATCGAGGATTTTTATGAAAAAACCATTGTTGTATGTCACAGTCTCATCGCTTGCCATCATTTTATTAGGTGCTTGCGGTGGAAATTCTTCTGAAAGCGAGACCACAGTACCATTTGATGATATGCTCAGCGCCGTATCTACATCTTTTGCTTCTAGTGGAACTCTTCGCTATGAACTTTTTGATAAAAATAAAGCATCGTTAGGCTATCAAGAATCTACTATCCAAGTCAAAGTTTCTGATGGCAAATATTATCAAACAGAAAATGGCCAAATTTCAGGTTATTATGAAGCTTACGCCAGCAAATCATCTGATAATTATTTACAATTTGATTCAATTGATAAAGACAATAGAGTCATTTCTACGAAACAAGATAGCCTTTGGGATGAAGGTGGATATGTCAACCCATTTAAGGCAACTGCTTCAAGCGAATATAAACAAGATGAAACAAATCTTGCTGTTTACGCTTTTAATGGCAGTGCTTCTAAAGTTGCTGATTTTGCGAATGTTTTTCTTGGCTACGATGTCGAATTAAAAAGCGTCTATCTCACCACGGATGCATCATCGATTACAAATATCGCCATGGAGACCGACTTAACTTATGATGAAGATACGGAAATATATTCAAAATATATTGCTTCATTTCTCATCACCGGTATTGCTTCCACAATTGCGCCATCCCCAGCTTCATATCCGACAAAAGCTGAACATCAAAATCTAAGACAGGCTTTCGAAACATTAAGAATTAATCAAAACTATACAGTCAGCGATGTTATTAGCGATAGCGTCAGCGGCGAAACTACGACGAATTATAAAGTCAATCCAGACGTTGTTGTCATCAATGACGTTGATGGAATTAAGAACAACGCTTCAACTGGATGCTATGGTTTTCATTCTATAAGTGGTGCTGTCTATAAAAATGCTCGTTATCCAAGCGACTCTGTTTCCTCTTTTGTTCCTACATTTACTTTATCTCCTGAAGTATTTGAAGTGGTGGATGCCAAAACTTTTAAACTTCATTATGGTATTAGCGATGCAATTAATGAACTTTCATTCTCTAGTTCATCATTAACCTATAGCGTTTTGGAAAGTGCTGAGATAAAGCTTAATGATAGTTATCAAATCGAATCTTTAACCGTTAAATTTTATTCATTATTTTCTGGTGAATCTCAATTTATTGATACATTTTCTAACATTGGTCAAACAACGATCGGTGGTCTTAATTTTACCGAAGCAAGAAATGCTCAAACTTGGCAAGAAGATAGCGCTTCAATCGATGAAGACTTAGTTAAAGTCCTTGGAGAAGGATATGCTCTTCCTTATCAATTTGTTGATTGTGGCTGGATTTCTTGGCAATACGACAGTGATAAGAATTATTTAAATATTGGCTCATATGGTTACACCGGCGACGTAGATGCTTTAATCACATCATATGGCAATTTACTCATTAGTGGTGGATATGCTAAAGATGACGCTACAGATTTGACCGACTACACAAGATATAGTAAAGACGGGAAGTATGTTTATGTTGGAAAATTTGAAACCGATATCGACCTTTATGTTTCTGCTAATTTATTAGGCAACTAACAAAACATACTAAATAGAACTTTAAAACGGCGAGATTGCATTTGAGAATAATTCGCCGTTTTTATCTTGATAAAATGGGCCTGTAAATCTATAATTAAAATAAGGAAATATGAACGAGAAAAAAATTGATGCCGCCATTATTTCTAGCATCGTTTCGCTAGTTGTAATTTTTGCTATTATCATTCTCTTCATTTCGGTGAATAAATAATGTTTTATTTTCTTAAAGGAATCATCACCCATATCGATCTAAAAAAAGGCTATATCGTGCTAGATGTTCACGATGTTGGTTATATGATTTTTGTTACGCATCCTGAACATTTTAAATTAAATGGCGAATACGTTGTGTTTATCTATCATGTCATACGCGAAGATGAGCAATATCTAGCTGGTTTTATTAACGAAGATGAACGACTAGCTTTTGAATCTTTAATCTCGGTTAAGGGCATTGGGCCAAAGACTGCATTAAATGCGATGTCTGCCACGACAAGCGAAGAACTTTTACAAGCGATTTCTGCTAACAATACAACATTTTTAAAAAGGCTGCCTGGTATCGGAGCTAAAGCTGCCAATCAAATTATTTTAGATTTGAAAGGACAATTGACCGGCACTTCAGAAGGCAATCCAGATCAATATGAAGAAGTCAGAGATGCATTAAAATCCCTTGGTTTCAAAAATAAAGTTATCGATGAAGCGTTGGCTTCAATTAATGTCCCGGATGCTACGAATGAGGAAATATTAAGAATGGCTCTTAAGAAATTGAAAAAATAATTATGACAAGAATATTAGATGCAAAAAAAGATAAACTCGATGAAGAAGTGGAGGTGTCTCTTCGCCCACTTACTTTAAAAGAGTACGTTGGTCAAAAAGAACTCAAACGAAATTTAGAAGTGTACATTGGCGCGGCCAAACACCGCGATGAAACATTAGATCACGTTTTGCTTTATGGCCCACCAGGACTTGGCAAAACCACCCTTGCATATGTCATTGCTCACGAGATGAATGGAAACATTAAAGTTGTTAATGGCCCTAGTATTGAAAAAACTGGGGACTTAGCTATGATTTTGACCTCGTTAGAACCAGGTGATATTTTATTTATCGATGAAATTCATCGCCTTCCTAGAGTTGTGGAAGAAGTGTTATATTCCGCTATGGAAGATTATGTTTTGTCTATTGTTGTGAGCCGAGAAAACGGAGCCAAAGCCATGAATGTTCCTCTGGCGCCTTTTACTCTTATTGGTGCAACCACTAGAGCAGGTGACCTGTCTGCTCCATTAAGGGCGAGATTTGGAATTACTGAAAAAATCAATTTTTACAGCGTTGATGAAATTGCAGATATTGTCAGAAGAACATCTCGTGTTTTTAAAACTGGTATCGATGAAAAAGCCGTGGATTTAATCGCTTCAAGAAGTAGAGGAACTCCACGTATTGCCAATAGATTATTCCGACGCGTTAGAGATTTTGCAAATTTTGAAGGCAAAGATTTTATTTCTTTTGCCGATGCTAAAAAAGCTCTCGAAGCTTTAAAAGTCGACAATCTTGGATTAGACGATGTCGATATCAAGTATTTAACGACGATAATTGATAGATTTAATGGTGGTCCTGTTGGACTAGAAGCTGTTGCTAGTGCAATCGGCGAGGAAATCATGAATCTTGAAGATGTCTATGAACCTTATCTAATTCAAATTGGTATGATCGACCGCACTAGACGTGGTCGCGTTGTTACCGAAAAAGCCTATAAGCATTTGAAAATCACACATCAAGGCTCGTTAATTTGATATATTGACTCGTAATAAATTACGCTTTTACATATGTCGTTTTTTAATAGTTTGATTTAAGACATTTGTACCCCATAATTAATTATTGAATTAACACTACTAAAGTAGTAAGATAACTTATGTATGTCCGCTAAATTATATTTAGAGGAATATATCTACAAAATCGCTCTGGAGGATAAATTATGCGTCGTTTACTTGCTTACATAACACTTGCCATCAGCGTTTTGCTTTGCATTGGAGTGGGTGCGACACCTATTTTGACTCGCTTAAATAGCGATATCGAATATCAACCAGGTCAAACCGCGACATTCCGTTTAACTGATTCCGAGGATGAATTGAATCCTGTCGAAGATGGGTCTGCAAAAGCAATCGCCGATGAAATGTCTTCACGTTTAAACACTTGGGGGGTATCAAATTATTCTGTCATCGCCAGTGGAAATGACACTGTCGAAGTTACCTATTCAGCTGGTGAAGAAGAATATGATGACATCAACAAATACCTTTCTTTCTCCGGACAAAATTATTCATTAGCTACCGAAGATGACAAAATCAACTTTGTTGGCGATGAAATGTTCAAAGGTTCGGCTGCTAGAATTGAATATATCAATTATGCCCCAGTAGTCGTTATCTCATTAAGCGATGCTGCTAAACTAAAAGAGCAAGTAGACAATTATTCCACAACTTCCGGGACTGATAGTTTAATCAATCCGTATAATAAAGCTGATAGTACTAGTTCATCTGGATTTAGCTTATATCTATGGGCTAATCGTTCAGAGGGCGATACATTTGAAAAGAGCAAAACAAATCCAAACATTGCTAATAAATTGATTGTTACTCTTAACAGCACCAATCTATTCTATCCAAATTCAAGCACTGAAAATACTGAACTTGAAATCATTTGTGGGACAACTGATTCAGATGGCAACTACGATACTACAAAGATTGCTCAAGCAAACTATGAAGCCAATCGTTTAACGAGATTATTCAATGCTTCTAAACTAAATTACAAAGTAACCTGCTTATATTCTAATGTCACTACCGCCGAAGTTGAAAATCTTCTTTCTTATGGTTTGACTATTAGCGTCGCAGGAAGCAAGACTCTTATCGCTAGTCTAATTTTATACGCGATGCTCATTCTTTTACTTGTCTTATTCTACCGTTTAGGTTCTATTGGCCCAATCGCTACTGGTTCTGCTACGGTTTTTATGACATTAGTCTTCTTTATTCTTTTCACAGCTCAATTTAATATTGCAGCCCTTGTAGGTTTATTAATTGTTACAGGTCTTAGCCTGTTCTCTGCAATTTTGTATAATAGTCGCCTTAAAGACGAGTTATACAAAGGCCGTAGTTTAAAGAAAGCCAATGCTGAGGCAAGCAAACGTATTACAATGCCTATTGTCGATGTTAGTATTGCGACTGTCGTTGTTGGTGTTCTTGTCTATGTCATGGGTGGAACGTTGGTTGCACCTTTAGGCATCATGCTTGTTGCTGGTGGCATTTTGAACATTATTTTCAATTTATTAGGGCTCAAGATTATGATGTGGCTTGTTACCAATTCCACAAACTTGCAAGGCAAATACTCATATTTCAATATCAATGAAGCTTTACTTCCAGATGCTAAAAATCCTGAAAAACCAGTTTATGAAGGAATGTATCAAGGCAAAGATTTGACGAAAAAGGCTCCTGTTGTTGGTGGTATCGGCGGCGTGTTCGCCATCGCTAGCGTTGCGATGATGATTATCTTTGGCGTTATGAGCGGATCTATTTATAATGTTTCTTCCACTTCAAATAGCAAAATTTATCTTGAGATTACTGATAAAACAAGCGCGATTACCGATATCGATTTTGTTAAAAATAATATCCTTAGCAATATATATACTGACAAAGATGTTAAATTATCTTTTGACAGTGACATTGCCACTGGCGAGCACGAATTTTATAATGACGATACAGAAATTAGTGATACAACTAAATATTATGTGATTACGCTTGATAAAGTTTATCTTGATTCAAGCGCTACAACTTATTATGTTTATGGTTCAAAAACCAGCAGTGGTGACAACTTGCAAAACACCTTGGTAAATTTTGTTCAAACCGAATTTGATTCATCAGCTAGTGTTTCATTAAATGTTGAACAACCAGTTACTATAAAAACTATTAGCATCAATGTTCTATGGGCTGTTTTAATCGGTCTTGGTGTGAGCGCGATTTATTATATGTTCCGATATCGTATTTCACGCGGTCTATCGATGTTTGTAATTTCAGCATTGAGCGGATTGATTACGATCGGTTTCTTTGTGGTTACTAGAATCTCTTGCACCCCTGTAGTTACGCTCGCTGGAGTGGCCGTTAGCCTATTCGCAGTTATGATGGCGACTTATTACTTCAGCAAAGAACACGAAATCCTTAAAGATCAAAAGGTCGCTGTTCTTACTAAAGATGATAAACACAATATCATGATTAAGGCGGTATCTCTCAGCGCCGGACCTTTGGTCATCTTTACCATTTGTTTGGCTTATCTTGGAATTAACTTCTTTGGTTTTGGACCAACTGAATTCGCCATTATGTTTGGTGGATTAATTCTTGGTTCATGTATGGCTGCCTTGCTTGTCACGTCCATTGCTGGACCTTTGAGCGATGTGCTACAAAGATGGCTATCTCACATCAAACTTCCTAAACTTCCTAAGAGCAAAAAAGCAAAAGAAAAAGCGCTTAGAAAAGCTAAATCTGCTGAACCTGAAGAAGCAGTCTTCATAGGTATCAACGACTAATTAAATAGGCCACCTCTTGTGGCCTTTTTTCACATTTATGACATTTTTAGAAAAACTTTTAAATCATTATCGAATCGATGCGGATGAGTATGAATACCTCACACGTAATTTAAGCGATGCTGATGTCCCACATTATTCAAACTTTGATAATATCGAAAAGGCAAAGTCTCGTATTTTGCAGGCTATTAAAAATAATGAAAAGATATTTATTTATGGCGATTATGATTGCGATGGGATAATGGCGACATCCATCATGGTTAAAACTTTTCAAATGCTGGGTTATTTCAATTTTGGTTACTACGTTCCAAGCCGCTACATCGATGGCTACGCTTTAAATATGAAACGAGTGCTAGAAGCTAAAGAAAAAGGATATTCTTTAATCATTACTGTCGATAACGGTGTTTCACAAATCGAAGAAGTTCAAAAGGCTAAGGAATTAGGAATCGATGTAATCATCACTGATCACCATGAATTTGGTCTATCTCTTCCTGAAGCATATTGTATATTGCATCCTAAACTTTCAAAAATAAATAACATTATTACATCTGGTGGGGCTGTCGCTTTTTTTCTTAGCTATGCTTTGCTTGGAAAAATCGATCATTATCTTCTTTCATTGGCAGGCGTTTCAATTATCTCCGACATGATGGAAATAAAGCAATATAATAGGGATTTGGTTCGGCTTGCTCTTTACTATATCAATGAAGAAAAATACATGTCGCTTTTTTCGCTAGCGGAAAATGATCAAATCGATGAAACGACTATTTCATCAACCATCGCTCCAAAAATTAATTCTATCGGCCGAATTGTTGAGGACACAACAATTAATCGACTAGTCAAATATTTTGTAAGTGATAATCGCGATGAAATTATCAACATTGGTAGTTACATATTGACTATTCACGCCAAAAGAAAAGAAATCACTAAAAACCTCGTTTCTTCGTTTTCTATGCTCGATGAAAATAAACCAGGCATTGTCCTTGTCATCGAGGCTCAAGAAGGTTTGTCTGGTCTTCTTGCCAATCAATTGCTGAACAAATATCAAAAGCCAACCATTATTTTCACTTCTGATAGTTTAGATAAAACTATGTATCGAGGTTCAATACGTTCAAAAGAAGGATTTAGCATCACTAAAGCAATAGATTCATTACAAAAATACATCATCAATGGTGGCGGTCATGCATTAGCGGGCGGAATTGAAATTAAAAAAGATGATTTAGAGCCTTTTAAAAACGATTTTTATGCTTTATGCGAGAAATACCAGTTTGCATCTATTGAAAAAGAATATATAGATATTAATATAGACGAGATTAACGAACAGAATTATCAAATACTGAGGACGTTAGCGCCATTTGGTATGTCGTTTGATGAGCCTCTTTTTATCGTTAAAAACTTTCCTACTTCACATTTGACTTTTATGAGCGCTAATAAACATATTTCGACAACTATACTTGGTGGTGTTAGATTAGTTGGTTTTAATATTTCTAAAAGTAGCCTTGAAAAGTATAATAACGTGTCGTTAATTGGCAAAATGAGCAAATCGAGTTTTAAAGGCGTGGCCTCGCTTCAATACAATATTGTTCTAACAAAATAATAGTAAATTTTACATTTTTTGCTCTTTAGTAAAGGGCTTACAAAATACCATTTGCAATACCAAGGTATACATTATAAAATAACTATGGTTATAGAAAAGGAGGAAATTAATTTTGAAAAAATCATTTATTCTATTACCAGTCGCTATGTTAATGCTCGCAGCATGTGGTGGAAACGCGTCAGCTTCAGTTTCACCATCTTCTACTTCTACAAGTTCAGGTTCTGAAAGTGCTTCTGCACAAACATCTGACGATCCTCGTCCAGTTGATTGCATCACAATCTCTGAAGTCATCGCTTCCGCTAAAGGAACCGCTGTTACTTTCCGTGGATACTACATGGGCAATAGCCTTACCGCAGTCTATTCCGGAGTTGAACAATACAACTCTATATTCTTAGCTGATGGTGATCAATGGATTCAATGCTATCAAGTTACAAAGTCTGTATTCCCATCTGATCTCGTCGTTGGCGAAACTATTCTTCAAATCGTTGGCACAACTGCTCACTATTCAAAGAATGGTGGAACTACCCCAGAAGTTAAGCCAGTCACCGCAGCCACAATCGTTCATGATAGCCAAGTTACCAAACCATCTTGGATTGAAGTGAAAGCTGATACTGCCGCTGTTGCTCAAGCTGATGTGAACAAAGGCTATGAAGTCAAGTCCTGTGTTGTCGTCTCCAAATCCGCCAACTCATACGGAAATGTCACAATCACATTTACAGTTGGAGCTGGAACCGCTATTCACACTCTTTATCTTGATTCACGTTATACCGATGTGACAGTTGAAGGCATCGCAAACTTAGTTGTTGGCGATTCATTCGCTTGCAAAACATTTGCTGGTGTTAACACTGGTGCAAACCCTGCGACATATCAATTCATATACGCTCTTGATTTCGTTCGCACTGCTGCTTAATAATAATTCAAAGTAGCTTAAGAGACCGTTAATTCGGTCTCTTTTTATTTACTTAAAGCATCTAGTTTATTAAAATAAAAATATGGAAGAAAAATCAACTTTTAAATCATGGCTATTTTTATTTTTGAAAAGCTATTGGCCAATGCTAGTTTGTTTCGCTTTTGTTTTTGCGATAAGTTTTTTCTTTCGAACTGATTATCTCGACGATGCTTATTTCATTGACATTTTTGAACGAGATTTCGATTTTAATATATTTTCTTTCATTGAAGATCATTACAATTCTTGGTCTTCTAGGTTAATTATTGAGCCTATTACTATTTTAATGCTCGAAGTACCATTTTTATGGCGGGTGTGCCAAGCTTTGATGATGTCTTTGCTCGCTTATTCTTTATATCGGATTATAAATAAACGCAATTCGTTTATCGCTCTTATTTGTGTCTTAGCCGCTTTAGTTTATCCTCTTATATATAATTATGAGATGGGTTTTGTCACAACCAGTTTGAATTATCTCTGGACCATGACTTTTTGTATATATATCATCAGTGTTTTAATTAGAATTTATCGCCATGAGAAAGTTTATGCATTTTCATATGTTCTAACTATTTTAGCCGCGTTTTATTGTGCAAATGAAGAAATAATGTCGGTAGCGCTTGTTTTATTGGCCACCATTTTTGCTATTTTATTTTATAAACAAGGCGAAAAAAAGCATTGGCTGTGTTATGTCTTAGCCTTGATTGCGTTTAGCGAATTAATCTTTGCTATTACATGCCCAGGCAATCGCGTTCGTTATGATGCTTCTGTCGCATCTTTTTTCCCAAGTTTTAATCAGACGAATTTTTTCACTAAAATATTGATCGGTTATTCGAGGATTGGCGTGTGTTTCACTTTTAGTGATAATGCCGCGATGCTTCTTGTTGCAATGGTTTTAGCACTTGCTAATTTAACTAGCAAAAAATCGCCAATATTTATGAAGATAATTTCCTTTGTTCCTCTTCTTATCGTTTTGATTTTTGGCGTTTTACTTAAATTGGATACCAGCGAATATAGTTTTTATCATGAGATTTGGAATTTCGCCATCGACAATTCTAAGATTGTTCCAGATATGAGCAACATTTATTTTCTTTTCCCAGTTTTAACATTGAGCGTTGCTATAATATGCCTTGTCGCCAGTATTTTAGCGATTTATCCATTTAAATGGAAAGGTGCGATATTACTTGGCATTCTGCTCCTTGGCTTTGGCACACAAATAGGCCTATCTTTAACTCCGACATCGACACTTTCTAAGTATTTTGAAGATGCGAATTCATATCTTGTGGCCATTCGTTCCCAATCATTCTTTGCCATGTCGCTTATCGTAATTTCTGTCATCATCTTAAAAGATATATTAGATAACGATAATCAATTGGTTAAATATGGAACGATTAGTGGATTATTCATTTTTGCTAGTGTTTGTTTATCGTATTATTTGGTGAATTGCCCAGCTTTAATCTCGTAATGTTCAATTGTAAGAATTAATTTATTATTCTTATGCTATAATAATTTCATGCCTGAAGAGTTAAAAGTAAATGGCGGCTATCCGCTTCACACCTTTGAAGATGTGAAGGATATTTTTGAAATATATATTTCCGATAAGATGGATCGCGAAATGGTTAAAAGAGCTTATCTTTTGGCTAAAAAAGTCCATGATGGTCAATTTAGAAAATCTGGAGAGCCGTATATTCATCATCTGATTGAAGTCGCCTATATTTTAGCAACTTTGCAATGCGGTCCTAGTACGTTGGCTTCTGGTTTTTTGCACGATTCAGTTGAAGATACTGATCTGACTGTTGAAGAAATCAAAGCCCAATTCAATGATGATGTTGCCAAAATAGTGGAAGCCTTGACCAAGATTCAAAGACTAAAATTATCTCACCGCACCGATGTCGATTTTGAAGCGGAAGATCATCGCAAGATATTTTTAGGAATGGCTAAAGATATCCGCGTTATCATGATCAAACTTGCTGATCGACTTCACAATATGAGAACATTGGATTCTCTTTCGCCAGAGAGACAAATTGCTCTTTCTAAAGAAACCATTGAGGTCTTTGCTCCAATTGCTCATCGATTAGGTATTTATGTCATTCAAAGCGAACTTGAAGATTTATCTTTAAAATATCTTCATCCGCATGAATATAGCGAGATTAAAGAACTTGTCGATAAAAAGACGAGAAACAGGGAAAAATCACTTGAATCTCTTCAAAAGAGAATCGCTGATATATTGTTTGAAAAAAAGATTCCAGTAGTGGGTCTTGAATCTAGAATTAAATCGATTTACTCAATCTATAAAAAAATCTATCTTAAAGGCCATAATTTTGATGATATTTATGATGTTTTAGCAATTCGTATCATCACTGAAACGGAAATAAATTGTTATGAAATATTGGGCATTATTCATGCCACATATAAACCTATTCCCGGACGTTTTAAGGATTATATTGCCATGCCAAAACCTAATATGTATCAATCTCTTCACACTTGTATTATTTCTGGTGACGGTAATATTTTTGAAGTCCAAATCAGAACTAAAGAAATGGATGAAGTTGCAGAAACTGGTATCGCCGCTCACTGGAGATACAAAGAAGGCACGAACTACAATCCTAAAGAAGAACAAAGACAAATCGAAGAAAAACTTCACTGGTTCCGCGATTTAGTGGCTTTATCAGATGAACAAGAGGGGAGCGCTCATGAATATATGGAGACTCTCTCTCACGATATTTTTGAAGCTAATGTCTATGTTTTCACTCCTCTTGGCAAAGTTGTCGATCTTCCGGTTGGCGCTACTCCTTTGGATTTTGCATATAAAATTCACACCAAAGTTGGCGACCAAGCCATTGGGGCCATTGTTAATGGACAAATGGTTCCATTAAATACTGTTTTAAAAACTGGAGATGTTGTTGAAATAAAGACTTCCAAAGTCTCAAGCGGACCTAATGAAGGCTGGCTAAATATTGCAACGACCGCTTCTGCTAAAACTCATATTCGTAAATTTCTTATGAAGAAAAATGCGGAACTTGTTAAAGATGACCGTATTGTTAAAGGCAAACAATCTTGCATCGATGCTTTTAAAGATCGCGGAATCGATGAAACGGAAATGATGAGTTTGTTATCTACTGAAAAAGTATTAAGCAACTACGGTATTAGCGATATCGATGAATTATTTTTAATGGTATATAACCGCAATCCCGCACCTGGCGCTATTATTGAATTGCTAAATATCCGCAAAAAAGAAAATGCTGTTAAATTAGAACGACATGTCGACAATAATACATGTCCAATCGATGTTGGCAATGCTGGTAAAGTTGCCATTACACTTGGCAGCTGTTGCACTCCAATTCCTGGAGATGATATCGTTGGTTATATTACCAAAGGTAAAGGCATCACCGTTCATCGCGTGAATTGCCCAAATATCGCCAATAAAAAAGAACGATTGATAAGTGTAAAATGGAAAGAAGATTTAGGCATTGCATCCTATCCTGTTGACATTCAAATTGAATGTGCAGATCGCAACAATCTTTTAGTCGATGTCATGTCTGTGATGTCTTCTCATAAAATTGGTATAACTGCCATCAACGCTAAACTACATTCCAATACTATGACGACAACGATTTATGCGACTATTCTCGTCAGCGATTCTAAGCGCTTGGCTGATATATTTAACATTCTCGTCAATATTCCAAGCGTTTATGATGTGACAAGGGTTATTCATTAAGAGGTAAGAGTTTGACACTTATAGTGTTTATCACTATAATTACATAAGCATCTAGGAGGCTAATAAACTATGGAAGTAAACCCAGTAAAAGGAACTCATGACATCATTGAAGATGAGACTTTAGCCTACCAAGATATTGAAAAGATTGCTCGTAGTTTAATTGAACTTTACGGTTTTAACGAATACCGCACGCCAGTACTTGAATATAGCGAATTGTTTTCTCGCTCAGTTGGAGAGTCAAGCGATATCGTTCGCAAGGAAATGTATACCTTTTTAGATAAAGGCGATAGAAGTGTGACTATGCGTCCAGAATGGACAGCTTCAATTGTTCGTAGCATTGTGAATGCAAAATTGTATGCGACACGTGATTTGCCCATTAAAGCTTATTATGTTGGTCCGACCTTTCGCTATGAACGTCCACAAGTTGGCCGCTATCGACAATTCAATCAAATAGGCGTTGAACTCATCGGAGAAAAGAATCCTTATTACGATGCCGAAGTTATTACTCTTGGTTATTCCCTCCTCATGTGTTTAGGCTTTAAAGATGTCACTTTGAAAATCAATACTTTAGGCGATGATGAATCCAAACAAAAATATAAAACGGCCATCAAAGAGTTTTTCTCTAAACACATCGATGGTATGTGCGAAGATTGTAAACAACGCCTTATGTTAAATCCGCTTCGCATTCTTGATTGCAAAGTTCCATCTGATCAACAAATCGTAAAATCCGCACCAAAAATGGGGGCGTATCTCAATAAAGAATCCAAAGATTATTTTAATAAAGTCACATCGCTATTAGATTTTATGGAAGTTCCGTTTGAAATAGATGAGACTTTAGTCCGTGGTTTAGATTATTATTCCGATGTGGTCTTTGAATTTCACTATGTGAATAAAGATGGTAAGTCCATTGGTGCTCTTGGAGCTGGTGGCCACTACGATAAGCTGGTTGGCGAACTCGGTGGCGGAGCGCTTCATGGAGTTGGATTTGCCTTTGGTGAAGAAAGACTATGCGAAGTTTTGCAAAGCGAAAAGATCATGCCACCTTTAGGCGAATCATGCGACTTCTATCTCATGCCAATAAGCGAAAATGAGAAAGAGTATGCATTTGAAATTGCGACTAGATTACGTTTCCTCGGTTATCGATGTTTGGCTAATTATGCCGATAAATCGCTTAAATCGCTCTTTAAAGTGGCGGAACGACATCATGCATATTTTGCTATCATTGTCGGAGAAGAAGAGTCTAAGAATAGAACTCTGAATATAAAAAATATGGCAACCCAGGAACAACAATCTATAAAGATTGACGACCTAGAAGTAGTGGCTGATAAATTATTTGAAGAAATAGATGTTGATGAACACGAACACGAAGAGGAATAAATATGGAAAGAACTTGTGGAAATGCTGAATTATCTTTGAAAGATGTCGGTAAGAAAGTCGTATTAGTAGGTTGGTGTGCTAAAAAAAGAAATCTTGGAGGCTTAACTTTTATCGATTTACGCGATAGAAGTGGCATCATCCAAATCACCGTTCGTGAAGGAGTTGAAATTCCTGACGTGCGAAGTGAATATGTGATTCAAGTTTTTGGTACCGTCAATAAAAAAGATGTCCCAAATAAAAATTTGAAAACTGGCGAAATTGAAGTTATCGCGTCAAAAATCATTCTTATCAATAAGGCTGAAACAACTCCTATCATCATAGATGATAAAACTGATGCCCTTGAAGATACAAGACTCAAATACCGCTATCTCGATTTACGCCGTCCTGTCATGCAAGGATATCTCATCAAAAGAGCAAAAATTGTGCAGGCTGTTCACGAATATCTCGACAACAATGGTTTTATCGAGGTGGAGACTCCAATTTTAACTCTATCTACGCCAGAAGGAGCTAGAGACTATCTAGTTCCATCTAGAGTTCATCATGGAAAATTCTATGCTTTGCCTCAGTCTCCACAGATGTTTAAACAACTTCTCATGATTGCAGGCTTTGAAAGATATTATCAAGTAGCTCGCTGTTTCCGCGATGAAGATTTACGAGCTGATAGACAGCCTGATTTTACTCAAATCGATATGGAAATGTCTTTCATGGATCAAGATCAAGTATTGACGATGATGGAAGGCCTTTTGAAAAATATTTTCAAAAAAGTAAATAATGTCGATATAAAACTTCCGCTTCGTCGAATGGAATATTTAGAAGCGATGTCCAAATATGGCTCTGATAAACCTGATACGAGATTTGAACTTTATCTTCACGATATCAAAGAATATGTCAAAAATAGTGCATTTAAGGCATTTAGCGACAACAAATACGTAAAAGCTGTGATTATTCCAAACTACGCCGATAAAGTCTCTAGAAAAGTGACTGATGAGCTTTCTTTGGAAATGAAGAAATTTTCTCTTCCTGGAATTATTGCTTTGAAAGTCGTGGATAATAAACTAGATGGAAGTGTCGTTAAGTTCCTCGATGAAAATACCCAAAACGTCCTATTAAAAGAATTAGCGCTTAAAAATAACGATATCGTCTTTATCGCCGCAAGTGATTCATTCAGTGATATCTGTTTTGGTTTAGGAGCGATTAGAAGCCGTTATGCCAGAGAACTTTCTTTAATAAAAGAAAATACATATGACTTATTATGGGTTGTTCACTGGCCTTTATTCGAAATGAGCAAAGAAACTGGTAAGATTACTTCTAGCCATCACCCATTCACTCGCCCTTGCGATGAAGATTTGAAATATCTAGCAAGTGAACCTCTAAAAGTATTTTCACAAGCTTATGACATAGTCATCAATGGTTATGAAGCTGGCGGTGGTTCCATGAGAATTTATAATCAGGACACACAAAAAGAAATATTTAAAATCCTGGGTTTAAGCGATGAAGATGTGAAGAGAAGATTTGGTTTCTTTATCGATGCTTTTAAATATGGGACGCCTCCACATGCCGGAATTGCTTTTGGTCTTGATCGTCTATCGATGATCTTAAATGGAACAAATAACATCCGCGATGTCATTGCTTTCCCGAAAAATCTCAATGCTGTGTGCCCGATGTCTGGGGCTCCAGAAATCGTTGACCAAGAGCAAATCGATGATCTTGGTATATCGATTAATAAAGAATAGCTATCAAAGATAGAAAATACTAAATATATACTAATAAAGGAGAAATAGTATTATGTCAAATTCTGCAAATCCGAAACTAGATGAATTAGCTGTTAGTGCCATCCGTTCAACTTGTATCGATGTTATTAATAAAGCTAATAGTGGCCATCCTGGAATGGCTCTTGGCAGCGCGCCTATTATGTATGCGCTATTTAAAGACCACCTCATTAGTGACAGCGCTGATTCAACTTGGATTAATCGCGATCGCTTCGTCTTAAGTGCGGGACACGCTTCTAGCCTTTTATACACCATGCTACATTTATGTGGGTATAAAATTAGCATGGATGATTTGAAATCGTTCAGGCAGCTTGGTTCATTGACACCAGGTCACCCTGAATATCGTCACACCGATGGAGTTGATGCCACCAGCGGACCTTTAGGTCAAGGCATTGCTCAAGCGGTTGGAATGGCGATGGCCGAACAAGCTATGGCTGCGCAATATCCTTCACAAAAGGGACTCATTTCTCATTATACTTATTGTTTATGTGGTGATGGTTGCCTTCAAGAAGGCATCTCGCAGGAAGCTATTTCTTTAGCCGGACACCAAAAACTCAATAAATTAATTCTCATTTACGATGCTAATGATGTGACGCTTGATGGGAAACTCGACATGAGCTTTTCAGAAGATGTCAAACTTCGCTTTTTAGCCTCGGAATGGAATGTTAGAGAAGTCAAAGATGGCAACGATGTCGAAGCTATCTCTAAGGCTATCGATAAAGCCAAAGATGAAAAAGGATTCCCAACTCTCATCATTGTTCATACCACAATAGGTTATGGCAGTGAAAAGCAAGGAACAAATAAAGTCCATGGTTCTCCTTTAGGAGTAGAAGATGGAGCACATGCTAAAGTAGCTATTTATCACTACGAGCATCCAGATTTCTATATTCCTGATGAAGTTTATAAAATCTTTCAAGATTCATTTGTGAAACGTGGCCAAATCGCCCATGACAATTGGCAAAAAACCTTCAAGGAATGGGAAAACAAAAATCCTCTAGATGCCAAGAGATTCCTCTTAGCCATAAGTGGAGATGTGTCCTCTTTATTAAAAGAAGAACTTCCACTTGATAAAGATAAACCAGAAGCTAGCCGCAATACGAGTGGACGTTATCTAAACCTTCTCCATAAGGAGATTCCATTCATTATTGGTGGTTCAGCAGATGTGGCTGGAAGCGTTATGACTAAGATTGATGGTGGAATTAATTTCACTAAAGAAACAAGAAATGGTCGCAATGTTAATTTTGGCATCCGTGAATTCGAAATGGCTAGTGCGCAAAATGGCATGTTGCTTCATGGTGGCCTCAAGACTTATGTGGGTTGTTTCTTAGTTTTCTCCGATTATATGAAATCGGCGATTAGAACAGCCGCCTTATCCAAACTGCCTGCTATTTACTTGTTCTCACATGATTCAATCGCGTTAGGAGAAGATGGACCAACTCATCAACCAATTGAACATTTAGCAATGCTAAGAAGCATTCCAAATGTCGATGTCATACGCCCTTGTGATCCTCGCGAAACCGTAGGAGCTTGGAATATTGCTTTGGAATCCAAATATACCCCAACAGCGATCATTCTTTCTCGTCAAGGATTGCCTTTGCTTGCTAATTCTTCAATGGAAGAAATGAAAAAAGGCGCTTATATCATCTCTAAAGAAAAAGGTAAAACACCCGATGCCATTATTATTGCTACTGGTAGCGAAGTTGGCTTAGCAATTAAAGCTCAAGCATTGTTGGCTGATAAAAATGTCGATGTTCGCGTTGTTTCAATGCCTTCAACATTTCTCTTTGACGAACAAGATGAAAAATATCGTAAATCAATTATTTCTTTAAAGAAAGAAAAAGTATTTGCTGTTGAAATGCTTTCGACATTTGGCTGGTATAAATATGCTGACACCGTAATGGGAATCGATACATTTGGAACTTCGGCCCCGGCAAAAGATGCCATTAAAAAATTTGATTTTACTGAACAAAGATTAGCAAAAATGGTTTTAGATACTATTAAGTAATTTGTTCAATATCAAAATTCATCAATAAAGTGTTTAGCCTTCGCTGTTATTTAAATTTCAGCAAACGGCAAACACTTTTTATATCATTAGTTTTTTATAATCATCTATAACTAACAAACTTGATATTGTTCTTGTTTTGCAATAGTTATTTCTTTACAATAAATAAGTAAGGAATTTTATGGTAGATTATATTCACATCCAAAATTATACAAGAAATGGCGATATGGGGATATCTCGCCGCGTTTTTGAGACAATTGCTTATAATGCAACCAACAAAGTTAAAGGCGCTTCGGTTTCTTCATCGAAATCTCGTGTTTTTAATCTCTATCATCCTATTCAATGCGTTTTAAGGCGCGATGGACAAGTTGATATCAAGATTGCGGTTTCATTAAAACATGGAGTAAATGTCAATGCTGTATGTCTTGATATTCAAAAAGAAGTCGCAGAAGCCATTGAAGAAATGGTGGAGACTGTTAAAGTCAATATCATCATAAAGGTTGCATCCATCAAATAGGCTCTAAAGAGTCTATTTTAAAATTATATGAACAAGGAAAAGAAGCATATTCCAACATATAGCGAACGCCATAACAAAGCTGTTCGCATCTACCAGAAGGCTTCTTTTTTTCTTTTATGGGCTGGAGTTGTCAATGTCATAGCTGCCATATTTGGGGTTTTTGGTGTCGGCACAACTACTGATTCAGAAGGAAATATTGTCGACTATCGCTATTCGATGTGTTTTTCCATCAATAAATTCTTAAATTACTATCTCGAGCAAAGCGGTCTTGATCAATGGCTTTTTAGCCTGATTATCGTTTTCTTAGCATTAGCTATGGGAGGCTTATTTGCTCTATTTGGCTATTTGGCGAGCAGTGGGAAAAGATTATATCTATTTGCTGGCGCCATTCTATATGTTCTTGATTTCGTCTTGTTTTTCTTCGCTTTTTATAATTCACCATGGACCTCGTATGCCTTTGGTTTAGCCACTCATGCAGTAATCCTGGTAGCGATAGGAGTTGCAATATTTGAATATTTTAACGTGCTTTCTATCGAAGCGCATTATAGAATAAATAACGCTGGTGAAAAGCATGAATAAGACAAGAAACTCGATGCAAGAAATGGCCATGACGATTGTTTATGACATTTTAATATATAACCAAATGGAAGAAGAAGTAGATATTAAAAATATAGTATCTTCACTTTGTGAAGAAGAATATGAAAATTGCGACATCTATCTAAAAGAAGTAGCTATTGATTCAGTCAAATATTATCAGCAAGCCGTCGAACATTTGTCGAGTTTTATGATCAAATGGAAATTTAGTCGCTTAAATACTTTAGCGCAAGCGATATTGATTCTTTCATACGTTCATTTTTATTACATAAAAGATAACGACGCTCAAGCAGAAAAAGGAGTAGTTATTGATGTGGCAATCAGATTAGCAAAAAAATATCTTGACGATAAAGATTACCGCTATATCAATGCCATCCTGGACAAAGCGTTATGCAAGATTTAAATAATTCAATATATTCTGTTTCTTCATTGAATGAAGCAATAAAATCAACTTTAGAAAATAATGTTTTGCTGAAATATATTTTTTTAAAAGGGGAAATTTCTAACTTTAAAGCGCATTTTAGCGGTATTTTATATTTCACTTTAAAAGATGAAAAATCAACGATATCAGCAATCATGTTTGCCTCGTCCACAAAGTCTTTGACTTTTGCACCAAAAGATGGCGATGAAGTAGTGGTTCAGGGTCGTATCGGAGTCTATGTTCAAAGAGGACAATATTCTATATACGTTAATTCCATGGATTTGTTTGGCCAAGGTCAAGTGTTTCTCGAAAAGGAAAAACTAAAAAGAAAACTATTCGCAGAAGGACTTTTTGATGAATCAAAAAAAAGAGCGATCAATCAATATCCTCGCCGCATCGGGGTCATAACTGCCGCTAATTCTGCAGCAATCAAAGATATCATCCACAATATTCACATTCGTTATCCAATCGCAGAAATAATATTTTTCCCTTCGCTTGTCCAAGGCGATGGTGCACCGCAGGCTCTTTTAGACGCGTTTAACAAGGCGATTAAACAAAATATCGATACTTTGATAATCGGGCGCGGTGGAGGCGCTAATGAGGATTTAAACGCATTTGATGATGAAACTTTAGTTAGAGCCGTTGCAAAAAGTCCAATTCCTGTCATTTCCGCCGTTGGCCATGAAATAGATAACACAATTCTTGATTTAGTGGCCGATAAAACGGTTTCCACACCGACAGCAGCGGCCACTGCATCATGTGTCGACAAAGTCGAATTATATAAAAGATTCAATGATTTTGATGATCGAATGAAAAACTCAATCAATATGATTTTAGCTAATATGGTCGATGAACTCGATACTGCGAAAATCAATTTATCTTCTTCAATGAAGAACTTCGTGTATAATCTAAAAATAAGATTAGATGGATACGACAAGCATTTAACTGCTTTAAATCCAACTAATGTCATGTCGAGAGGATTTGTTGTTCTAGAAGATGAGAATGGTCAAATCATTACAAGTATTGACAAAGTCAATCTAGGACAGAATATCAAGACAAAAACAAAAGATGGTATAATTGAAAGCAAGGTTACGAAAAAGGAGAAGAACAATGGCAAATGATAATAAATTAGACTTTGCAAAAAGCATTGAACGATTGGAAGAAATCACTTCAGCGATAGAAGATGGCCATCTTCCTTTGGAAGAATCTTTAAAACTTTACGATGAAGGGAAAAAGATTATAAAAGAATTGGAGCAAGCTTTAAAACAAGCGGAAGCAAAAGTGAAAGAACTAGATGAAGTTGAACAGAGTTCAAAATCAATTATCTAGTCGTTTATTAGTAGAAAAATGGTATATCAAATGAGCAAGAAAATCATTGAAAAAATAGATTTAAAAAACATAAAGGATCCCAGTTTCCTTAAGGGGATGGATTATGATTCTTTAAATGTGCTTGCTGCAGATATACGGAGCGAGATTATCGATATAACAAGTAGATTTGGTGGACATTTATCTTCAAACTTAGGGGTTGTTGAATTAACTATAGCGTTACATCGCGTCTTTGATTTTCGTAAAGACAAACTCATCTTTGATGTTGGTCATCAATGTTACACGCATAAAATCTTAACTGGAAGAAGTTTAGAAGGTCTTAGAACAAAAGATCACGTCTCAGGTTTTCAAAAGATTTCTGAATCTCCATACGATGTATATGAAGCCGGCCATTCTTCTACATCTTTAAGCGCTGCAAATGGCTTTGCCATTGCCCGTGATGCCAATCATGAAAACTATGATGTGGTAGCTTTCGTAGGCGATTCATCAATCGTCTCTGGTTTAGCTTTCGAAGGATTAAATAATATCTCCACTGGCAAACACAAAGTTATCATCATTTTAAATGATAATGATATGTCGATATCTAAACCAGTTGGTGGAATGGGTAAGTTTTTTAAAAAACTTTCTGTTGCCTCTGGATATAATAAAATGAAAAGCCGCTATAAAAAAGTCATGTTTAAAACTAGACTTGGTCATTCTATATATTCATTTACCGTTAGAGTTAAAAACTCTATTAAACGACATTTAGTTCCAACAACCTTATTCGATAATATGGGCTATGTTTATCTTGGACCTATTGACGGTCATAATATCAAGGCCCTTGAGAAAGCTTTTAGACAAGCACAAAAATCTCCAAAGTCTGTCGTTATTCATTGTTTTACTATTAAAGGTAAAGGTTATCGCTTTGCTGAAAACGATAAAACAGGCTATTGGCATGGTGTTACTCCTTTTGACATTTACACTGGCAAACCAAAAATGACAAGAGATAATCAAATTAGTTGGAGTCATCTATTCTCAAATTTGATTGAAGAACAATTTTTAAAAGATGAAAAAATATTTCTAATTTCACCAGCCACTGTGAAAGGTAGCGGTCTCGATGATCTATTCGCAAAATATCCGTTGCGCTGTATTGATACAGGTATTGCTGAAGAACATGCGGTGACTATGGCTAGTGGATTAGCTGTAAATGGCAAGCATCCGATTATTTCTATTTATTCCACTTTCATGCAACGCGCTTTCGATGAGATTTCTCACGATATTGCTCGAATGAACTTAAATGTTACATTTGTTGTCGACCGCTCTGGACTTGTTGGCGCTGATGGCGAAACTCACCAAGGAATCTATGATGAATCATTTCTTATGGCTACGCCAAATATAACCGTGACTATGCCTTCGACTCCAGAAGAGGCTCGCGCTCTATTGGATGAATCGATGAGAAATCATGGTGCATTTTTTATTCGTTTTCCACGTACGTATATTCAAAAGCAAGAGTCGATTGGGAATATCGATATAAAATATGGTCAGTGGTTATATAAACAAAACAATCATTCCGATGTCGCAATAATAAGTTTTGGTCCTCAAATCAATGAAATTGATGAACTTCTAAAAAAAGAAAATCTCAATGTCGATCTTATCAATGCGATATATCAATCTCCTTTTGATGAAGAAATGATTAGAAAAATAGTCACTTATAAAAAAATTGTGGTGGTGGATGCTTATGCCACAGAACAAGGTTTTATCAACGCTTTTAAATCAAAGTTATTAGATTTTAATTATCGAGGCGAGATAAAATCTTTTGCGATTCCATTAACATTTGTTAAACAAGCAACCATTGTTGAACAACTCGAGCAATTTGGTTTGTCTCCAAAGCAAATTGTTGAAGCTACGAAAAACTTTATTAAATAACTCTACTTAACATAATAATTGTTTACTGACACTTTTTGCTTTAATATTAAAGCATGGCAAATGTCATCGCACATATTGATTTAAACCAATTCTTTGTCCGATGCGAAGAGATTAAAAACCCTTCTCTAGTTGGAAAAGCTGTCATCGTTGGTGGCACAGGTCGTGGTGGAATAGTATCGACTTGCTCTTATGAAACAAGAAAAAAAGGCGTTCATTCTGGAATGCCAACTTATGTTGCTTTAAGATTGTGCCCTGAAGCTATCGTCCTTCCTGTTGATTATAAATATTATTCTTTAATGTCTAGAGAATTCTTTAACTATATTTCTCATTACTGCAAAAAAATCGAAAAGGCATCAGTCGATGAATGTTTTTTAGATCTAACAGAGACGCTTTCGAAAGTGAAAAATCCCAAACAATATCTATTAGATATGCAAAGCGGATTATTCAAAACGACTGGTTTGAAATGTTCAATAGGTGTAGCGCCCACAAAATTTCTTGCTAAAATGGCCTCGGATTTAAAAAAACCAATGGGCTTAGTCATTCTTCATCGCAAAGATTTTAAGAAATATATCTATCCTCTAGCAGTTAAAGAAACTTATGGAATTGGCAAAAAAACTGCTCCCGAACTTGAAAAAGAAGGCATTAAAACTATTGGTGAGCTGGCTCAAAGAATCGAAAATGATGACCCGACTGTTGTTCGAATTTTAGGAAAATTCATTTTTGTGATAAAGGATTGGTTAAATGGTTATGGAAGCGATGAAGTTGAGACTGAATCCCCTGATCCTAAATCGATAGGAACATCAACAACTTTAGAAACCGATACTAACAATTTCGACGAAGTAAGCGGTGTGATTAGAGAATTGTGTCAAAGGGTTGTTTCGGATTTAAAAAAAGAAAATAAACGAACACACACTATCCAAATTGTAGTTAAAGATACTTCTTTTCATATTCACAATAAATCGTTTACTTTTAAAGAACCAACTAATAATTTAAATATTATATACTCTAAGGCGCTTTCTCTTTATGAGAAAAACTTTACTGAAATACTTATTCGTTTGGTTGGAGTCACTTTACAAAACCTCATCGACGAAAAAGACATCGCTGTGCAAATGGACCTTTTTAACTATGATGATTATCAAGACGAGAATGAGACCAAAGCTTTAATCGATGAATTAAACCGAAAATTTAACAAAAGTGTTTTTATACGTGCTAGCGAGGTGAAGAAAAAATGACGATTACAGATGCGATTGATTTATATTTGCAGTTCATTTTGGCAGAAAAAGGCGATGCCGCCAATACGGCAGTGTCATACGAAACAGATTTAAAACTATTTTTTGAAGCTTTTCCAAGCATTACAGCCACCGAAGAGTTAGATACGACACAATTAGGCGACTATGTGAAAATTGAATCTAGAAACGGCATTTCTCCATCGTCTGTTGCACGTAAGTTATCTGCGATTAGAAATTTTTATATTTTTCTAAACAACGAAAAAATCATTGATTTAGATATTCCTAAACTTGAGCCACCTAAGAAAATGAAAAGATTGCCAACTTATCTCTCCTATAAAGAAGTTAATGCTCTTTTGGAGATGCCAAATATAAATCGTGCTGATGGGCAAAGAGATCGGGCTATGTTAGAGGTGATGTATTCCACAGGATTGCGCGTTTCTGAACTCGTCAGTTTAAAGCGAGGGCAAGTCGACATGAAAAACGGCTTGGTTAAAGTTAAAGGCAAAGGCTCAAAAGAAAGAACAGTTCCTATAGGAAGTTTTGCTATAAAATACTTGCAAGCATATATCGATGATGGAAGAAAAAATAATAAAGGCGCCAAAACTCCACATTTATTTTTAAATAGAAACGGTGGCGTTATAACTAGGCAATATTTTTTCATGGCAGTCAAAAAGTATGCATTACAAGCTGGAATTGATAAAGATATTTCACCGCACACATTACGCCATTGTTTTGCCACCCATATGTTAGAAAATGGTGCCGATCTTGTCGCTGTGCAAAAAATGCTAGGGCACACCAATTTGTCAACTACCCAGATTTATACGCATATATCACAAGAAAGAATTATTAGTGCTTATGATTTGTATACCAAACGAAAGTAATGTAAAATAACAACGGTAAAAAAAGGAGCTAGTTTTATGGAAAACTATAGATATAAAAGAATATTTGTGATCGTCACCGATTCAGTCGGCATCGGCGAAATGCCAGATGCGGCATTATTTGGTGATAAAGGTGCTAACACTTTTGTTCACACCGCTGAGAAATGTGGTGGGTTAAAAGTTCCTGTTATGAATTCATTAGGACTTGGCGACCTTGCTCCGATAAAAGGAACAACAATCGTAAAGCATCCTCATTCTTTCAGTATGCGTTTACGCGAGACGAGCAATGGCAAAGATACTATGACTGGACATTGGGAAATGATGGGCATTAATACCACGAAACCATTTCAGACTTTCACCGATACAGGATTTCCACAATCTTTAATTGATGAATTAGAAGAAAAAACAGGACATAAAGTTATAGGAAATATCGCCGCTAGTGGCACAGAGATTTTAAAACAATTAGGTATGGAACAAATGAGAGACAATTCATTGATTGTCTATACTTCTGCCGATAGCGTTTTACAAATCGCTGCCCACGAAGAAGTTACTGGCGTTAAAGAATTGTATAGATGCTGTGAAATCGCTCGTGAAATATGCATGAAACCAGAATATTTTGTCGGACGTATTATTGCTCGCCCATATATTGGCAATTCTCCAGAAACTTTCAAAAGAACAGCCAATCGTCATGATTTAGCCGTTTCGCCATCAGGAACAACCACTATGGATGTTTTAAAAACTAATGGATTGATGGTCAGCTGCGTTGGTAAGATTGGCGATATATTCAACGGTGTTGGCGTCGTCAAAACCCAGAAGACAATTTCTAATGAAGATGGAATGGATAAAACCATTGATGAATGCAAAAATCATGAATTCACTGGATTGTGTTATGTCAATTTAGTCGAGTTTGATTCAGAATACGGTCATCGCCGAAATCCTTTGGGGTATGGCCAATGCCTAGAGGCTTTTGATAAACGATTAGGCGAACTCATCGCTTGTGCTAAAGATGACGATTTGATCATGATTACTGCAGACCATGGAAATGATCCAATTCATAGCGGAACAGACCACACTAGAGAAAAAGTTCCTCTACTAATTTATTCAAAATCGATAAAAAATGGAAAATATTTAGAAGAACTCAGTTCATTTGCCGATATTGGTGCTTCGATTTTAAAGAATTTTAATTTGAAAAAATCTAAAAATCAAATCGGCCAACCAATCGTGGAGTTATTCAAATGAAAGCGATGAAACCATTTATGGCACTTGGCGCCGTTATTTTATTATCTGCATGCCAAGGAAATGTAACACCTGTCACAATTAAGACTATTTCTCCTAGTGGAGCTCCAACGCTTGCTTTTTATGATCAAGGAAACAATGCTGATTTTGAGACCAATTCAACTCCAAGCATCGTTTTAGCACAATTCCAAACCACATACTATAATGCGATAGTCTTTGATTCTATTTCTGGCTTAAAAAGCATTAAACAATACAATCTTGATTTTAAATTAGCCAAAATTATCACTGCTGGGAACTTTTATATCGCCTCTATTAATAAAGAAGACGGCGTCGCTCCGACAAGTGAAGACACAATTGTGAGCTTTGGCGAAAACCTCATTCCTGATTTAGTTTACAAAAAACTATATCAAAATTGGGGATGGCAAGCTAATACTTCATATGTTAAATCAGTAACTGAAGCACAAGCCATTTTAAAAACCGGAAAAACAGCTGGAAATGTCGATGTTGACTATGTCTTTATTGCTCAACCAGCGCTTAATGCTGCAATGTTAGATAGCACAGCGGCGACGTATGGCAAAGTGAAAATATACAAAAACATACGAGAGGAATGGAAAACTCTAACAGGACAAGAAGGCATTCCGCAAGCTGGTTTATTTTATCGTTATGAGGATTATCAAAAAGATAAATCTACATTCGATAATTATTCTTTAGCAATAGATAATAGGATTAATCAAGGTATTCTTCATCCTGATCAAGTCAAAGTAGTAATGGATGAATATTCTAGCGACAAAACAGTTCAAGTACAAAAATTTGGCTTTAATTCTGATATCATGTACTACACACAAAAGAACGGAGCAAATGGTTTTGGCTTATTAGATCCAACTCAAAGTATCGATGTGAATGCGTTTTTAACATATCTTGGCTTAGAGAACTATGACGCCAGCTATTTTCTATAATTAACAATCTATGTATAATTGCAAAGCCTTTTACCGCAAAAATCGTGTCATTATTTGGACCGTTTTGGGGATAGGCTTTGTTTTTTTGTTATGGTATGTTCTGTCTTTACTTATCAATTCAACCCTTTTCCCAGGGCCACAAATTGTCATACCAGAATTCTTTGTTTTGCTAAGCGAAGGTGGCACTTATGCCGCTTTAATGGGCACAATTGTACGCCTTCTAACTAGTTTTATTCTAGCTTTTATATGTGGTGCAATCCTTGGAATTGTTGGTGGCTTAAATAAATCGTTTAGAGCTTTTTTAAGGCCATTAATTGTTATTTTAAAGACTATTCCAACTGCAGCCGTTATTCTTATTCTTATCGCATTATTGAAACCTGCATATTCGCCAATAATAATTGTATTTTTAGTTATATTCCCGATTATTTATGAATCAGTTGTCAGCGGAATAACAAATATCGACGATTCGATTGTATATTCATTACGCATTGACGGCGCCTCGAGAAGCAAAGCGGTTTTGAAAGTTATGATTCCTTTATCAAAGCCCTACATTTTATTAGGAATTGCATCAAGTGTTGGACTCGGGATGAAAGTTGCCTTAATGGCTGAAGTTTTATGCGGTTCAGACGCGGTAGCCGGATTAGGTAGAATGTTATATCAATACGCTGTTGTGGATGTTAGGATGGATAAGACCTTAGCAGTATCTTTAATAGCAATAATAATTATTGGATTAGTGGATGTAGTTGTCTATTATGCTAAAAAACAATTAAAAGAAGAAACAGCTTGATACTTCGTTAAAAAGAATTGCCGTATATTAGCCTCAGAATTATAGAGGCTTTTATTTATCAATATATAAATGCAGCATATAATTTTGCTTGTTAAAATTTTCCAAAATAGATAACTAAATAGATGGTAGGCGAGAGGTTAAAGAACATAATTAGTAGTTATTTAGTCGTTTATTTATATTTTATGACGGTGGAAAAGTCGAGTATTTATTGTTGCTAAATTGAGCACAAATGATATTTACAATTTATGAAAACATAGTATTTATCTTATTATTTTAATATATTACTTAACATAATGGACATTATGCGAAGTTGTGTATATATTAAAAAAGGACCCCTGTTGAGTCCTTATATGACTATTTCTTCGTTTGACCTTTAATGAATTCTTCTAATTTAAAGTGATCGCGAACAGGTTTTGTAAATAGATGAATTACGAAGTGACTTGCATCAACTATTATCCATCCAGTTGATTCTTTTCCTTCTACATGTTTAATCGTTGCACCAAGTTTTTCTAATTGATCAACGACATCGTTTTTGAGTGCATTTAAATGTCTTTCATTCATTGCAGAAGCAATAATATAAACATCCGCAAACGGAGTAATATCACTCACATCCACTACTTGTATATCTTCGGCTTTTTTCTCATTTAATAGTTCTACAACGGCTTTTTCAAACTTGTCCAATCTTTTCATATTTTTACCTTCCTAAATATAAATCCATGCACTCTTTTGTTAATCTATTATATATGTCCTTTTTATTATCTAATAGATGTTTTTTATTTGCTTCTAGAACTTTAAGAAAACCTGTTTCGGCATTTTCAAGGCATGCATTAATAAGAAAACTTGAATCATATCCTCTAGTAGGTTCAATTTTATCTGATGAATAAATTATCTTTCCTAACATTGACATATATTTTTTTCCAGTTGCATGAAATTTGATAGCATCTAATATCTCTTCGTCAATAATTCCAAATTGCCTATTTGCAATTAAACTTCCAACGAACTGATGATAGCTAAATGAGGGCATATCAAGATATTCTTTGAAAGACTCCACCATTATCTTTTTAATTCTCTCTTTGTCATCAAATTTGCCGATGTCGTGCAAAAGACCAGCTATGTACGCTTTTCCAGTCATTTCTGCTCCTAATTGATTAGTTCTGCATATTAGTGCAGCTAAGTGGGCTACTTCTAATGAATGATCAATTCTTTCTTTTGGAATAAATGTTTTGATTTTTTCCATGTAATATAGATTATTTTTTTCAATATATGTAATTACCGAAGATGGTGTATCCACAGATTGAAGATTTCTAATTTTTGTTGAAGAAACAGAACCTATTTGCTTTATGTCAAGTCTCATCATTGAATATTTTTTTGCATTTTCAATGTTTTCATCTACACCATCGCGTCTTACATAAACAATATTTGCTAGTTCTGAAATTGTTTTTGCATCTTTCCATTCATGGAATTTAGCAACTTGATCAGCCCCGATTAGCAAGTATAATTTACGATTCGGATATTCTTTTTTAAAATGCTTAACTGTGTCGATTGTGTAATTGATATCTTCATGTTTTTTCATTTCGTAATCAGAAATCGAAAAATTGGTTAGCCCCGATTCTTTCAAAGCAATCTTTAACATAGCTAATCTATCATCTTTATTCGTAGACACTTCTTTCCAACGAGGCTTGGCAGATGGAACAAAAACCACATCTGCATTTAAAATTAATGATGCGCCTCTAGCCATCCTGAGATGTCCATTGTGAATTGGATCAAAAGATCCACCATAGATGATGAGTTTTTCCATCTATTCTACCTAGTTATATCCTTTTTTTGTTTTTTCTTGCGGTATAAAGTGATAACACGCCCAATGATTTGAATAATTTCAGAATGGGTTGCACTTGACAAATCAAAAGCAAGTTCATTTACTGGAGAAGCGGCATTTTTGAGAACTGAAACCTTAATCAATTCTTTAGCTTCTAACGCATTATTGATAAGCTGAATAAATTCAGGAGAAATCTCATTCTTACCTAAAGTATATTTTAATTTGATTGCATTAGCCTGTGATTTCAGTTCTTGTTTTTGTTTATTATTTAGCATATTTTATTTTCGCTCTAGTAGTATAGATTGAAACTCCTTTTGGTACATAAATTCTAAATTCTTGTTTGTTCCCTTCAAAAGAAAACCAACCCAATCCCTCAATGCCAATATCGCGAAGTCCTTCTTCATCAACAGCGATATCAAAAGCATCAAAAGATGAAACGTTTTGATATCTCATTGAGCATGGCTCTGGTGAACATTTTTCTAACGATTTATTAAAAGCGTTATCTAAATGATGAGAAATGAGCCTCTTTAGTTCAACGTCCTCGTTAACATAAATATCCAAATTCACTTTTTTGGCACTTAATAGGTCAATACGGGCAAGTCCACCAACCATTAGTGCTTGTTTAGGGTAGATGGTAAATACTCTTTTCTTAATAGGTTTTAAAGGAACGATATCATGTAAAACGTCTCTTTCAACTTTTGAAACTACGGAGTTGTCATTGCTAAGCCCTGGAGTGTCGTAAAGCGTGGATGAATTATCGAGCGGTATTTGCATAACGTTAATCGTTGTTGTTTCTGGGTATAGTTGCGTGACGACAACAGAATTAGAGATGTTTTTGTAATTTTTGAGGAAACTTTTTAAAAGAAGTGATTTTCCGGCTGCAATTGTTCCAATGATGTAAACATCATGTCGTTTGCGCAACTTTTCAATTTCTTTCATCACGGCATCAATATTATAGTTCTCTGTCTGACTTGCTAAAATGACATCGACTACATCAAGTTTCGCCACTCTTAAACGGTGGGCAACATATTCTTTAAGAACTTCATCTTTAACATCTTTTGGCATTAAATCGCGTTTGTTTGCTACGACGAGAACTTTTAAGCCTTGTAATGCATTAGTAACTTCGTGAACAAACGAGGCCTCAAAGGAAAATAAATCGATTACATAAACAATTAAAGCATCGGAAGCTTGAGCATCTTTCAACAAAGTCATAAATTCTGGATTGATGATTGCTTCTTGGGGAAGATAATTGTATTTTTCTTCTTTATAGCATTTTTCGCATAACAAAACCTGGTTGCGTGGATCTTCGAGCACGCTAGAATCGACATAACCATCTTTGGTTTTATCTTTAGATTGGAGAACGACTCCACAGTTATAGCATCTTTTTACAAAATTAAGTTTTGACATGTCACTTGTCCCTCCATTCGATGAGCAAATGTTTTTTTATCATAGCTTTGCGTCTTTTTTTATCAAATATGCGGTTGAATCGAGTCGTCCACTGGTCTTCATCTACTATTTTATCTACGAGAAGAGTCTTGATTCCAGCTTTATTGCCACATGGGATATCGGTTGTAGTCTGATCACCAACCAGCATTGTTTTAGAGGAATCCAAACCGAATTGTTGAATCGCTTTTTTTAATCCACGAGCGAAAGGCTTGCCAATCGAGTTCACATATTTAACACCAAGGCTATCCGCATATAATGATACTCTTTTTGATGTATTGTTCGAAACAATAATGATGTCGATACCGGCACTTTGAAGTTTTTCTTTTAAGGCGAAAGCCTTCTTTGTCGCAGTTTGTTGTTTATATGAATCTAAGGTGTTGTCGAGGTCAATAAACAAAGTTTCTATACCAAATTTTTTAAAAAATGAAACATCTACTTCATAGATACTTGCTGCATGCGCAAAAGGAACATGGTTTTTATTCATATATTTATTTTATATGAAAATGGACGTTTTTGATAGTATTTAGCAAAGATTTTGAATATATCTAAATGATACGAGTTTGTGCTAGTATAAATGCATGGATGTAGAAAAGTCTTCTCAATTTTTAAAAAAATATGCCGCGCGTCTTGTTTCTGCAATTGCTTTAGCATTTACATTGCTCGCTCCATCATTCGGAATCATGCTGTCGTTAGCGGCGCTCACTATATCAATCGTTTTTTATGCCACGAAAATTAATCGAGAAAAAAGAGATATAGTCTTTGCATCTATTTGTCTATTTTTAGCAATTGTTCTTCAAATATTACTCGAAATTCAAATGCTTCAACAAGCTTATGTAGCTTAATTTTTCTTATCATCTAAATCATCGTCAAATATTGAAATTTGCTGGTAATTTTCGCCCTTTTCATTTTTCTTTGTCGTTTCATCATTTATTGGAGTTGTGATATGCTTTTCGTTATCATTTTCTTGCTTTGTTACAGTTTGTTCTTCACTATTTGTCTTGTCATTTTGTGGTGGTAAAACAATTTCGTGCGAGACAATCGATTCATCGACGTAATCATGATTAAACTTAAAGAAAGCTTCCAAGATTGTTTTAGCAGGTAATGAAAGGTTGGTCTTAGCATACTTATCAAGAGGAGTTAGATGATAATCATCTATGGCAATGTCTATTTCTTTTTTAGCATTTGTAATGGCGCGAATCATGGTTGGTTCTTCTTTTGATTCGACCTTTTGAATAAACGAGAGTTTGTGTATTTCGCTCTTAAATGATCTAAATAAAACAAATTGTTTGCCTAATCTTGGCGTAATTGGTGAATGAGATATATCGTAAATGCGACTGTGTCCGAGATTTGTAATTAAAACAATTTTCCCTTTTTCATCTTGAGCGTATGAAAGCATTGCGGTAATCGTTCCATTTTTTAATTGAGAAATCGCTTTAATTCCGCCTGCTTTTGTGCCCATCGGCGTCAATTCATTTTCATTAAAGAAAGTTGACATACCCTCGCTAGTCGCAATGAATAGATTGGAATTTCCATCGCACAAACAAACATCTGCGAGCTCATCATCTTTTAATAGGCGCATAGCCGTAATCGGGCGTGTGTAGCGGGCAACAACAAAATCTGAAAGACGAGTTCTTTTGATTTGGCCATGTTTGCTAATTAAAGCTATAAATAAGTCATTTCTAAAAGATTTGACAGCGAAAGCTTGTATTATTTTCTCATTTGGATCCAATGAAATTAAATAATTGATATGTTTACCTTCATCCTTCCATTTGGTGTCCATTATTTCGTAGATTGGTATATATAAGTAATTGCCTTTGTTAGTAAAAGCTAGCATGAAATCAGTAGTATTGGCTTGACCAATAAATACTGTAGCGTCGCCTGGTTTTAAACCAGGTAAAGCATAATCTCCACTACCTTTATAAGACTTGATAGAACTGCGTTTAATATAGCCATCTCTAGAGATTGAAATCATGACATCTTCCTTAGCGATAAGGTCGCGCTTATCAATCTGTTTAGTTTCTTCCTTTTCGACGATTTGTGTACGTCGAGGATTGCCATATTTTTTAACGATCGCTTTTAAATCGCTAATGATAACTTTTTCCAATTTTTTCTTATCAGCAAGAATTTCTTTTAAATTCTTTATGTTATCTTCTAACGATTGCTTTTCATTTTCCAAAATCGTCACATCAGTATGGGATAATTTGTACAATTGCAATGTCACAATAGCTTCGCTCTGTTCATCATTAAATCCATATTTCTTCATCAAATTATTTTTAGAATCTTGTTTATCGGAGGATTTACGAATCGTTTCGACCACTTCATCTAATATAGAAATGGCTTTAATTAATCCATCAACGATGACTAGACGTGCTTGAAATTTTACTAAATCGAATTTGCTGCGACGAGTAATAACATCGATTTGATGATCGATATAACAGTCGATAAAGTCGAGAAGTGTCATGGTTTTTGGTCTACCGAATACGATAGCAACCATATTTGCACTATATGATGTGGCAAGAGATGTTTTGCTCATTAAATACTTCAAAATAATGTCCGCTTTTGCATCTTTTTTAAGATCGACAACAATACGAATACCAGTTTCTAAATCTGACTCATCGCGAACTTCACTAATCCCATCAATCACTTTATCATGGCGAATTTTGTCTATTTCATAGACAATGTCAATTTTAAGCGTTTTATAAGGAATTTCCGTCACGATGATTGATGTTTGTCCTTTTTCTTCCACTATTTGACATTTTGAAGCAACTTCAATTCTTCCTCGACCAGTTTCATATATATTTTTTAGTCCATCGGAATTATAAATAATTCCGCCAGTAGGAAAATCTGGACCTTTGATAAATTCTAGAAGATCAGAAATTTCGCATTTTTCATGATTTATGCGATATACAATAGCATCGACAACTTCGCCGAGATTATGTGGCGGTATTTCTGTAGCCATTGCTACAGCAATGCCTTCAGAACCATTCACTAAGAGGTTAGGAAAACGAGCTGGCAGAACATCAGGTTCTTTATCCGTATCATCAAAAGTGAGATTCATATCAACAGTATTTTTGTCGATGTCGCGAACCAATTCATCAGCCATCTCGCTTAAGCGAGCTTCAGTATAACGATAAGCTGCTGGTTCATCACCATCAATCGAACCATTGTTTCCTTGAAAATCAATTAGTGGATATCTTACTTTCCAATCTTGTGACATCCTGGCCAAAGCATCATAAATTGATGTGTCACCATGTGGATGATATTTGCCCATGACAGTTCCAACAGCATGAGCACATTTCTTGGTAGGCTTCGTCGAGACGTTGCCCTCTTTATACATCGAAAAAATAATACGACGTTGAACTGGCTTTAAACCATCTCTCGCATCAGGAATAGCGCGATCTTGAATGACGTATTTAGCATATGTTGCGTATCGATCACCCATGATTTCTTCAAGTGGTGAATTATCAATGTTTTCTTTGATAATAGGCTCTTCAACTATTTTTTTCTTAGCCATTATTTTACCTCCTTGATGAAAGTATCAACCGTATTAAAATCAACGTTTTCTTCAACCCATTTTCGTCTAATAACAGTATCGTTTCCCATTAAAACTGCTATTCTTTTTTCCACGACAAGAGGATCTTCAATGTCAACTTTAATAAGTTTTCTAGAAGAAGGATTCATCGTTGTTTCCCAAAGTTGGCTAGCGTCCATTTCGCCAAGACCTTTATATCTGGAAATCTTATATCCATTGCCAATATCTGTTTTAGCTTTTTCTAATCCATCATCATCCCAGGCGTATTGATATACAATTTTTTTATTTATTTCGCGATAAACTCTATATAGAGGCGGAACTGCAATAAAGACTTTTCCACTGGTGATTAGCCCTCTCATGTAGTTATAGAAAAATGTCAATAAAAGAGTCTGAATATGCGCTCCATCAGTATCGGCATCAGTCATAATAATCACTTTTCCATAATGAGATTCCGAAGCATCAAAATTTTGTCCAAAATCTGCACCAATCGTGCTTATAATAGTTGAGAATTCTTCATTCTTTAGCATCCTGTCAATAGTCACGTTATCAGTATTTAATGGCTTGCCTCTCAATGGCAAAATTGCTTGATGGATTCTATCTCTTCCTTTTCTTGCTGTGCCACCTGCTGACTCACCTTCGACTATAAATAATTCATTTTTATCAAAGTCTTTAGATTGGGCCGGGGTAAGTTTATCAGAAAGAATTATTTCTTGTTTTGATTTTTTAGCAGAACGAATCTCATCTTTAGCTTTTCTTGCCGCAATTCGGGCGCTTTGAGAATCCACGCATTTTTTAATTAGATTTACAGCAAATTCTTTATTTTCGGCTAAATAATATTTGAATTTGCTATAGATAAAATTATTCACTAGCATCAAAACATCGGCGGTTCCAAGCTTGGCTTTTGTTTGTCCTTCATATTCCAAAATTGGTTCAGGAATTTGAACAGAAATTACTGCAGTTAAACCCTCGCGAATATCGCTTCCATCCAGTTTTGTTTTCCCTTTTAGAAGTGAGTTCTCATCAGCAAAATCATTGACCGCTCTAGTGATACCCATTCTAAAGCCTGTCTCATGGGTTCCACCTTCTTTAGTACGGACATTATTAGCGTATGAAAACAATGTTTCATTATAATCGGCATTACAATATTGAAATGCGGTTTCCATTTTAATATCTCCAGTTTTATCTTCAAAGTAGATAACTGGCGATAATGGATTTTTGTTTTGATTGACAGTTTTTACGTATTCCTTTAAGCCATCAACATAGTGGAATTCTTGAGTTAAATTTTGTCTTTCATCAATCAAAATAAAATGCACTTTTTTAAGCAAAAATGCGGTTTCTTGCAAATGATTGTAAATAGTTTCCCATTTGAAATCATGATTTGGAAAAATCTTTGGATCTGGCATAAAACGAACAGTAGTTCCATGGCGATTTGTTTTGCCAAGAACTTCAAGTGGCACCGCAAGTTTTCCGCCATCTTCAAAGCGGATGTGATTGATTTTCCCATCGCGATAAACAGTGACATCTAGCCAAAGGCTTAATGCATTAGTAACAGAAGCACCAACACCATGTAATCCAGCGCTGGATTGATAAACTTTATTAGAAAATTTGCCACCGCTATGAAGAGTAGAAAATATTAATTGAACAGCTGGCATGCCTGTTTGCTTATGAATATCAACAGGAATTCCACGTCCTTCATCTTGAACTGAACACGATCCATCTTTGTGAATAGTTACAACGACTTTATCGCCAAAATCAGAGACTGCTTCATCAATTGCATTATCAACAATTTCCCATACCAAATGATGCAAACCTGAAAGGTTTGTTGAACCAATATACATAGCTGGACGTTTTCTTACTCCAGCTAAACCTTCGAGCAGTTCAATATCTGCTGCAGTATACGATTTTTTTACTTCATTTTCTGGCATGTTGGCTTGTTACCTTATAATTCAGTTAGTAATTATAACAAAGTTAGTATTGAAAAGTAACTCAATTTTTATATAATAAGAAAGGCATAAAGGAGCAAAATACATGGATATTATTTTATATAATATATTAATCGCATTTGCATGCTTAGTTTTTGGTTATTTTATCGGTTCGTTCCCGACCGCCGTCGTTGTGGGAAAGGTATTTTTTCACCAAGATCCACGTAATTATGGAAGCCATAATGCTGGAGGAACTAATGCTGGAAGACTATGGGGGAAAAAGGTCGGATTAGCAATTATTATTTTCGACATGATTAAAACAATTGCTCCAATGTGGATTTGTTGGGCTGTTCTCACGCACTCTGGACTTGAAAATTGGGCCATCAATGGTCAGATTGTTATAATTGATGCACCACTTTACTATTATTTAGCCGCTTTGGGTACCGCGATTGGTCATTGTTGGCCAATCTACATTCATTTTAAAGGTGGAAAAGCAGCTTCCAACTATATGGGAATTTGCTGCGGTTCTTCATGGATTTTATTCTTATCTTCAGTTTGTTATTTTATCTTCCTAAAAATGAAAAAATATGTGTCTTTAGCGTCAATACTTTCGGCCCTTATTAACACAATCGTTGCATGGGGTATTTTAGGGTTGGCTTACCTACTAAAAGCGAATGGTATGGACGCAACACAAGCCATGGGATTTGGGCTGTGGGGATGGGGCTATTGTTTGAGCCTTGGAACCTTGGGTGGTTGGGAGTTTCCGACAATCATTACTTTGATGGGAATTATCGTAGTGGTAAGACACCGTACAAACATCGATAGACTTAAAGCTGGAAACGAAAGAAAAATCAAATGGATGAAATAATCTAATTAGTATATATTTAGTCGTTTTATAGTAATTATTGGATAGTGTGAATAAGTTGTTCACACTTTTCTTTTAGTCGTTTTTGTCTTGTGTTTATGCAGGTTTTACGTTGACAATTCCTTGAATGCATTCATACTTTGCGATTTCGTTGAGTATAGACTGCACTATTAGTCATAAATAACAAAAAAGCATCCGTTTTCGGATGCGTTTTTATGTCTAATTTTGTCGACTTATTGTGCGTCGTTCATGTTCTTCATGATAGCTCTAATTTGAGCCTCAGAAGCGTTTCTTCCCATCGATTTAAACATGACTCGAATCATCTTCTCATTGATAGGAGGATTCTTCTTTAATTCCTTTTTAAAATACCATCTAGAAATAAAGAATCCAAGGACGGCACCAGCGAGCAATGCACCGATGCAAAATAGTAACCAAACCCACCATTCCATTTTATTACCTCCGATTAAGCACGACCATCGTAGTCGCCATTGTCTGTTCTAACTAAAATCTTTTCCCCTTCATTGATGAATAATGGAACTCTCAATTTATAGCCAGTTTCCAATACAGCATCCTTCATAGCTTTATTTACTGTATCGCCTCTAACTGCAGGCTCACATTGTGTGACAAGAAGTTCAACTTTTGCAGGAAGAGAAACACCTAAAATCTCTTCTTCATAAGAAACGACTTCGATTTCGGCATTGGCAACAAGAAAATTTAATTCCCAAGTCAAACGATCTTTTTGAATTTCGACTTGTTCATATGTTGCTTGATCCATGAAGACAAGGGCGCTGCCACTATCATATAGATATTGCATCTTTTTCTTGTCTAATCTAATTGTTTCAACAGTGTAACCACTATTTCTAGCCACATCAGTAATGGCTCCTGTGCGCAAATTTTTAACTTTTAATTTAGCAACCATTTTGCGCATGGCTGTTTTGTTTAGCAATACATCAAGAACTTGATAGATATTTCCTTCATCCTCGAAGTAATTGCCTGGGCGTAATTCTGTAACGTTTACCATAAATAATCTCCTTTTTTAACTTTTCTATTATAACAAAATGTAAACATTTGTGTTTACTTTTTCATGTATTCATTAAATTTTAATTCATTTTTAATAGTAGTTTTACCTCCGTGACCAGGATAAACCACTGTCTCCAATGGAAGTTTCTTAATTTTATTAAGACTGCTCTTGATATCTCTTTCTGAACCGCTTGGTAAATCTGATCGACCAATTGAAAGATGAAAAAGAGTATCACCAGAAAAAAGAGCGTTTAGGCTTTCGATATAATAGCAAACACTTCCGGATGTATGGAAAGGCGTATGTATTACTTCGATATCTAGTCCAAGTGCTTTTAACATCATCCCATCTTCTAGACCATGCGCACTTAATTGTATGGAAACGTCCTCATCTGTTAAGTCGCTTGAGCCATTTAAACGCGGGTTGTCAAGTTTATTGATATCATCTTCTCCAAGTGCAACAGGAATGTTATCGATGTTTTTCATATTTCTTAGCCCTGATATGTGATCAAAATGAGCATGTGTTAAAAGTATTAATTCGATATGATCATAATTTTTGTAAATGTATTTATCTAAAATACCATTTTTATTATAACCCGGGTCGATTACGATGCATGGTCCGTGTTTATCGCCCACAATATAAATATTGCAGTTTTCTTTGAAATGAAGCGTTTCTATTTTCATATTTGTATATAAAAAAATAAGGACGAGCCTTATTTCTTTTCTTTATGCACTGTCACTTTATTGCATCTATGGCAATATTTTTTGGTTTCCATTCTATCAGGATGGTTCTTTTTGTTTTTGGATGTGATGTAATTTTCTTCACCGCATTCTGTGCATTTAAGTGTAATGTTATCACGCATAATATCAACCTCGATTTCGTAGCGAAAAATACTATATCATAGATAAAAAAAGATATCTACTAAAAATTGTGTTATAGTTAAACAAGTATGATAACAAGAGAACAAACAAGAAAAGTTTCCATTGGAAAAATCACTATTGGCGGTTCTAATCACGTTCTTATTCAATCGATGTGCAACATCAAAACGGAAAAAGTTGATTTAGTCGTAGATCAAATCAATCGTTGTGCTGCTATTGGGGCTGATTTAATGCGTGTTTCAGTTCTCGATCAAAAAGATGCTAAAGCTATTTCGCAAATTAAAAAGGGAATCAAAATCCCATTAGTCGCTGATATTCATTTCGATTATCGTCTAGCGCTTACGGCAATAGATAATGGGGTTGATGCTATTAGAATTAATCCAGGCAATATTGGCGATGAAGCGAAAATAAAACTCGTTGTTGATGAATGTAAAAAGCATAATATTCCTATTCGAATTGGAGTTAATTCTGGTTCTTTAGAAAAAGATTTGGAAACCAGCGATGTAAAAGTCAGAGCCCAACAATTGGTCGAATCGGCACGTAAGCACGTTCAAATACTTGAAAATTTATCTTTTTATAACATTGTTATTTCTTTAAAAGGTTCAGATGTCAATGAGACAATTGAAGCTTATAGATTAGCTGCCTCTATATTTAAATATCCGCTTCATCTTGGAATAACTGAAGCTGGGCCAACCGAAATCGGAATTATTCGTAGCGTTGCAGGATTATCTCCACTACTTATAGAAGGAATTGGGGACACTATCCGTATTTCCCTAAGCGATGAACCGGAAGAAGAAATACGTACGGCAAAAAGACTTCTACACGATATCGGTTTATATCCAAATTACCCAACTCTTATCTCTTGTCCAACGTGTGGTCGCACACAAGTCAATGTTGTCTCTTTAGCGAAAAAGATTTTGCATTATCTAGAAGACCATAACATAAATAAGACTGTAGCGGTTATGGGTTGTATCGTCAATGGGCCAGGAGAAGCTAAACATGCTGACTATGGCGTTGCTGGTGGCAAGGGGCAATGGGTCATCTTTAAAAAAGGGCAAATGGTAAAAACTGTTTCAGAAGAAAAAGTATTCGACGAACTGATAAACGAAATTAAAAGCCACTAAGCTGTGGCTTTTTTTATAAGTTATTTCTCCAGTTATTCACAAAGTTACCTTCTCGTAGCATCTTTATTTCTTGTTTATATGGTGGTTTTTCATTAAAATAAGGCGTTTCAAGGAGCATTGGGATACCAACCAGGCGTTTATTGTGGACTAGTTCATTTAAAGCCTCAAAACCTATTTCTCCATATCCAATATTTTCATGCCTATCTTTATGCGACCCAGAAATGTTTTTAGAATCATTGACGTGAACGCACAAAAGTTTGTCTAAGCCAATGATTTGATCAAAGTCATCCAAAACTGCATCATAATTTTTAGCTAAAACTAGACCATCATCAAATATGTGACAAGTATCTAAGCAAACTCCAAGTCGTTCTTTATGTTTTACATTGCTAATGATATAAGCTAATTGCTCAAAAGAAGCTCCAAGTTCAGTGCCTTTTCCTGCCATTGTTTCAAGAGCGATTTTAACATTCCCATGATCCGCCTCAAAAGCTAGATTTAATCCTTCTATTATTCTATTTAATCCTGCTTCAACTCCACTGCCGACATGAGCACCTGGATGAAGCACGAGAATTGAAAGTCCAAAATCAGAGACTCGTTTTAATTCAATGATGAGTTGATTAACAGCAAATGAAAAAGATTCTGGATTTGGATTTGCAATGTTGATGATATACGGAGCGTGAACCACTATTTTAGACGAATCTAAATTATTTTTTTCAATATAGGCTTGTGCTTCTTTAATAAATAGTTCATTGGTTGGTTTTCTAAAAGAACTTTGTGGAGAGCCGGTGTAAAACATAAATGTATTAGCGCCATAAGAAAGAGCTTCTTTTACTGTTCCTAGATAATAGTCAGGACTTCCCATTCCAACATGGCAACCAATATAAAGTTTATTCTCGGTCATAATCTTTGCCTTCTTTTTTATAACGTTCAGTCATTTGACGACGGATATCTTTCTTTATGACTTCGCGACGATGTTCTTTTTTTACTTTTTCGATAGCTATTTTCACTTTTTTCTTATATCCAGGTTTCACCTTTTTTGAAGTGGCCTTAGCCTTAGCTAAATGAATTTGTTTTTCCAATTCAACATTTACTTTCTTTTTAAAGTTTTTGTTTCTGGTTGGAGCTTTAGTGGTTAATAGTTCATCTTCACCAAAGACGTGGTAGATAAAATTAACACCTAAATCCATTAGTTGAAGAATCTTATAAACGCTATCTGGTTGATAAAATGTATAACAGTCACCTTTTTTACCAAATCTTCCTGTTCTTCCGGCGCGGTGGAAATAATAATCGGTATCTTTAGTTAAATCGACATTTAATACATCGCTAACGTCTTCGACATCGATACCACGAGCTCCAATATCGCTTGAGACGAGAATTTGAAATTCTCCAGCTTTAAAACGTCGGATCATCGATTTTCTTTCTCGCTGTGAAAGATCACCATGAAGGACTGCGGCATTATATTTTTCTTTTCTCAAATAATTAAATAAATCGATAACTTCTTCTTTTTTTGAGGCAAAAATAATGATGGAATATGGATGAACAATATCTAAGAATTTTTTCGTTGCCTCTTTAATGTTCATTTGTTTGATATCAATTGCGTGATGGATAACTGTTGAAGAAGTTTGAGTTGCTTCCGATATAATCTCTTCATTTTGTCCAATATATTTGGAAAGTTTAAATTTTAAATTGTCTTTTAATGTCGCAGAAAAAACTAATATTTGTGCTTTATTTGAGGCATCTACAATTTTATCGACGTCAGCGAAAAAGCCAAAATCTAATAGCATATCAGCTTCATCAAACACAATAGTTTTAACGCCTTGAAGCGTACCGCTTTTAAGCAATACATCAGCAAGACGGCCAGGTGTACCAATTGCGATATGAGGCATCTTATTACCGCTTTTTTTAATTTCTCGATCGCGGTCGTTCCCGCCTTGATATAAAGAAATCCTAAGATTTGGATAAAACTCGACAAATCGCTTAGCAAAATCGAATGTTTGCTTAGCTAATTCTCGCGTTGGAGAAATGATAATCGACTGGAGTTCGTCATTAGATAAATCCACTTTTTCAATAATTGGAATTAAGAAGGCATGGGTTTTTCCACTGCCAGTTTCGCTTTGAGCAATGACATTTTGGCCTTTTAAAGCCTTGGGTATTACCCTTTCCTGAATTGGGGATGGAGAAACATAGCCTTGTTTTTTTAAGGCATCAATCATTTTGCTAGATAGGTTAAATGCGCTGAAACTTGCCATAATAATTACCTTGATTATTATACACGAAGTTTCTAAAAAATGTGCTAATATACAAATATGAATGTTTTTGCAAATAATCCTCGTGGCTATTGCGCCGGTGTCGTTAGAGCAATCAATATGGCAAAAGACGCAAAAAACTATAATAAGACAAAATCAGTTTTTGTTTTTGGAGATCTGGTTCACAACGAGGAAGTAATTGCTGATTTAACAAAAAACGGCGTGACGACATTGCCAAATGATGCCAATTATAAAAAAACGTTGGATGCTTTGCCAAAACAATCAATTGTTATATTTACCGCTCATGGGCATGTGCAGGAAGTTGAAGATTATGCTAGAAAATTAGGCTACAGCGTCATCGATGCGACTTGCGAACGCGTTAAAGCCAATTTAGACATTGCACGTAAGGCATTAGAAGAAGGAAAAGATGTCATTTATATTGGCAAAGCCAAGCATCCTGAAACGGCGGCTATGATTTCCATAAGTTCAAGAATTCATCTCTATGAAGAAAATAAACCATTTGATTATAAGTGTCTCGATGGAAAAGAAGTATTGGTTTTAAACCAAACGACTCTATCCTATATAGAAATCAAAAATATTCATGAAGATATTATTCGTCATTGTCCAAACGCAAAAATTCTTGATGAGATTTGTGACGCAACCAAACTTAGGCAACAATCAATTTTCAAATTACCAAACACTATTGATTTAGTATTTGTGGTCGGCGGATCCAAGTCTTCTAACACTGCTAAGTTAAGCGAAATATCGAAAAAAAGATTTCCGAACATTGCCGTTATTCGAATTCTAAATGTTGATGACATCAAAAAAAGTGACCTTGTAGGTCACAATAATGTTGCAGTAATTTCTGGAGCCTCAACTCCAATTGAGACTAGCAATAAAATAATCGATTATCTCAAAAGCGTTTAGGTTCTTGTTCGTGATCGACGATAATAGTTTCGATTTCAGGATCGATTTTTTTTAATATTTTATCCATAGTTGGCATAAATATTCTTTCAATCTCATGTGGCATGTCTAGATAATCAAAATGTTCGGCAATTACATCGCGGCGACCATGATGTGGAATATCGCCAGAAATAAAAGCATCATAATTTTCCAGTTTGGCATTGAAATAAAGATACCATCCACCTCCACCTATAATAGCCACGCTACGCACGCGTTTTTTTCCTGCATCAATGAGACTACATCCTTTGGCTTTCAAACATTTTTTAGCATATTTGGCAAATTCTTCCACATCCATCTCATAAGGAAGTTCGCCACCACGTGCCATTGGAACAGTTGACAAAACGCGAATATTTTCGAGTTTTAGTGCTTCTGCTAAGGCATCGTTCATGCCACCATGACCAGTGTCAAAATTTGTATGCATGCTATAAACCGGAATGTCTAAAGCATCAATTTTCTCAACAAGAATTCTCTTGTTTTCATTTGTAGACAAGACTTTGTGGCGAGTGCCGTAAATAAACGGATGATGAGTGAGAATTAAATCCGGCTTTTTATTTAACGAAACCACATAATCATAAACTTCTTCATCGAAATCAAGACACAATAAAACAACTTTCGTTTCTTCTTTTAATTTGCCAGTCATAAGGCCAACATAGTCGTGACCATCTTTAATCCTTTTAGGAAAATTAATAGCTAATTTTCGCAATAAAACATTTGTTTTCATATATTGTCTTTAATCCTTTCGATATAGTTTTTAATTTCTAGTTGCCTTTCTTCACTCAATCCATTTTGACCTGCAAGAATTTGCAGTCTCGTTAATTCAGCGTTATAAAATTCGAGATAACCAGCGGATTTTTCTTTACGTAGCAATGGACCAAACTCCATATCTATTTGTTCATAATCTCGATGGCCTTTTTTAAATTTTATAATAGTATAAAAAATGCCGCCTTCTTTGAGCATGATTTCTTTTTCGATATAAAATCCTAAATTTATGATGTTTTTTCTTAGTAGTGGCACCTCAGAGTGAGCATCAGTAATTATGGTAGAAATCTGCCCTAGTTTCATAGAATCTTTTTTTAAAATAGATGAAATCGTCCGATTTCCAAGTCCAGCTATAATCAGGCAGTCGACATCTTTGGGCAGTCTTTGCAGCCCATCGCTAATAAAAGTGATAACCCGAGGCGCATAAATCGAAACATTATTCATCAAATGAGAAAATGGCTCCATCTTATTTTCAACAGCATAAACGCGGTGTGCGATTTTTTCGCGACTCAAAGCAATAGAAACATATCCATGGTCGGCTCCAACATCAAAGGTGTTGCTGCCTTTATCAACCATATCAACAATTGCTCTTAGACGTTTTGATAGAACCAATTCTGGCATATTACTCGCCTGAATTTCTATAATCGCCTAATTTTTTAGAACGCGTTGGATGACGAAGTTTGCGAATAGCCTTTGCTTCAATTTGTCTAATACGCTCACGCGTAACGCCAAATTCTTTTCCAACTTCTTCAAGAGTTCTTGGCTTATTGTCATATAAACCATAACGTAAAATAAGAACTCTTTCTTCACGGTCGGTTAAGTCTTTCATGACATCGTATAATTCCTCTTTTAAAAGGGATTGAGTTGTATAATCGCTTGGTGAAACTACTTCCTTATCTTCAATAAAATCTTTTAATGAGGAGTCATCTTCTTCGCCAACAGGTGTTTCCAACGAAACTGGATCGATTGCGATTCTTTGAATATTTCTAATCGTTTCAGGTGAAAGAGTGCCTTCCATTCTTTCAGATATTTCTTCAGCAGTTGGTTCGCGACCTAATTCTTGAACGAGTTGGCGTTGAACTCTTGTTGTTTTGTTAATTGTTTCAACCATGTGAACTGGAATTCTAATCGTACGGGCTTGATCAGCAATAGCGCGAGTGATAGCCTGTTTGATCCACCATGTAGCATAAGTTGAAAACTTAAATCCTTTAGTGTAATCGAATTTATCAACGGCCTTCATAAGTCCTAAGTTGCCTTCTTGAATTAAATCCAAAAAATGCATTCCGCGTCCAACATATCGTTTAGCGATAGAAATAACAAGTCGCAAGTTTGCGGTGATTAACTCTTCTTTTGCTGATTTGTCGCCTTCGGCAATACGTTTTGCAATAGCGGTTTCTTGTTCAGGAGTGAGTAATTCGACCCTACCAATTTCTCTTAAATATAATTTAACCGAATCATTAACCTTTACTTCGCCTGTTGCAAATTTAGTGAAATCTTCTACATCGGAAATGACTTCTTTTTCTTCTTCGCTTGCTACATCATCAGTTTCATCAAAAAGATCTTCATCAGGAGTGTCTTCTTCTGGAACTTGATCGATATCTAAGTCATCAAGGCTGTCATCGACATCGTCAGTGACGATTTCTACACCATTATCTTTAAAATAAGCCAATAGCGCTTCTGAATCATCATCGCTCAAATCAAGATGCGATGTTGCTTCTTCGATATCCACTTCGTCGATTAATCCATCTTTTTTGCCTTGTTTAAGAAGACGAGCCTTAATTTCTTCAAGCGTTTCGAGATGTTCATTTTCATCTGGATCGCCTAAAATAGCGTCTTCAAGGCTTTTGGTTTTCTTTTTTGTGGGCTTTTTCGCCTCAGGAATGGCTTTCTTAGCCACTTTTGCAGGTTTAGTGACCTGTTTATCGTCTTGAGATTTTTCAGCTTCTTTTTTTAGCTTTGGCGCCTCTTTTTTTGGCGTACTCACCAATAATTCTTGCTTTTTCTTCATCGTTTTTGCCCTCCAAGGCTTTGTTTAGCATTTCTTTATCGTAGATTTCGTCTTTCTCTTCTTTAATCGTCTCGGCACATTCATCTAGTAATTTTTCGGTGCATTCTGGATGATAGTTTTCACTAGACAGAGTAGCAACTGCATTTACGAGTTCTTCTTTGTTAGAAGCATCCGACATTTCCAAGTGATTAATTAGTTCAGAAACATCAACTTTTCCATATTTCTGCTCATAATCTATAACGTAATTTGCTAGTGAGTTATATAAGTCATCGTAGAACGCTTCAATTCTATTGTTGTAATAATCAATTGCAAGAGGATTGGCTAACATCTGATACAGTATTTCTTTTTCTGCAAGTTGCAATCGACGAGTCTGTTTCCTTTCAGGATGGAACTCATTTATACGTGCATCTTCGACTCTTTCTCCAATACCAGGAGATGAAGCATTTGTTTTAGCGCGAGTTACTAAATCCTTAATAGCTTGAGCCTCAAATCCCGTTACTCCCGCCAGTTTATATATATAATTTTCAAGTTCAAGCGTAGTTTTACAAGCCAACAGCATAGGTAGAAAATGCGTTATGACTTTTTCTTTTTCTTCAATCGTTCCAATATTGCCTTTTCTTTCGTAATAAGAGATTGCGAACTCAAGAGGGTCGTGAAGCGAATTCAGGAAATCTTTTAGTCCTTCCTTACCTTTGCTTTGAAAAATGTCATCAGGATCATCGATGTTGCCTTCTTGGAAGACAATGCGATATCTCACGCCAACTTGATCAAAGACATTCATCGCTTTCATCATGGCCATTTGACCAGGCATATCACCATCAAGGCAAAGCCTTACTTCAACATTGAGCCTGCGTAACGTCATAGCGTTTTCTTTAGACATTGCAGTGCCCATGAGTGCGATAACAGAGTTTATGCCGGCTTTATCTATAGCAAACACATCCATAAATCCTTCTACGACGTAGATATATCCATCATGTCTAATACTTTGGATAGCATTTTGCATGTTGTAGAGAACGCTTCCTTTGTGAAAGATTTCAGTTTCAGGAGAATTAACAAATTTAGCTTCTTCTTTATTTGAGTCATTTAAACGGCGTGCACTAAAACCAATTACCTGTCCGTGCGAATTATATAAAGGAAAAATTAATCTTCCCGCATTGTTATCAGCAGTTCCTTCACTTCTTGCTAAAGCAATTCCAATTCCTTCAATCGATTTTAAACTGTGCTTTTTTCTTTGCAAATACTTTACTGTGGCTTGACCATCTTTTAAAGCATATCCGAGACCAAATTTTTTAATTTGATCAGGAGTAATATTTCTTTTTGCCAAGTAATCTCTTGCAGTTTTTCCTTCATCGATACTTAAAGAATAGACATAGAAATCTTGTAGATCATTTATGCAAGCATAAAGAGGCACCAATGATTCGTTGACCGGATTTTTTTTAAATTGCTTTTCTAATCTTGGATCGTGATAGCCAATTAACTCTGCAACCTTTTTTACAGCATCAGAAAAAGTTATTTTTTCATATTTTTCTACGAAAGTAATGGCATTGCCACCAGTTTCGCAAACAAAACATTTAAAAATTTGTTTTTCCTTAGATATTTGTAATGAAGGATTTTTGTCATCGTGAAAAGGACAAAGGGCAACATAGTTGCGGCCCTTTTTGATAACATTGATGTAGCGAGAGATAATATCGACGATATCCGCTTGCTTCAAAATGTCGTTTATCAAGTCCTGATCAAATGCCATTCCAGTTTATTCTCCGTTGCTAAATATATACTAAATAAATACTAATAAAATAATTTTACTTTAAAGTAATTTATCAATTCGTCAATAGGCAGACGAATTTGTTTCATCGAGTCTCTATCACGAATGGTAACGCTCGAGTCGTTAGCTGTATCGAAATCAACTGTGACGCAATATGGTGTGCCAATTGCATCTTGACGGCGGTATCTTTTACCAATACTACCAGTTTCATCCATAATAACGCTGAAATGTTTGTTCAAAATATTGAGAACTTCCACCGCTTTTTCATTTAATTGTTTGCTAAGAGGAAGGATAGCGATTTTATAAGGAGCTAATGCAGGATGCAAATGCATAACGATACGAGTATCGTTTTCAAGCTGTTCTTCATCATATGAATCCATCATGACCATCAGCATTAAACGATCGAGACCCATCGAAGGCTCGATACAATAAGGTATATATTTCTCGTTGGTGTCTGGATCGAGATATTCTAATGATTCACCACTATATTGTTGATGACGTTTCAAATCGTAATCTGTTCTATCGGCTACGCCGAGAATCTCGCCCCATCCCCATGAAAACTTATATTCAATATCGGTCGTAGCTTTAGAATAAAAAGCTAATTCTTCTTTTTCGTGGTCGCGATAACGTAGATTTGTTTCTTTAACATTTAAACTTTTTAAGAATGTCAGACAATAGTTTTTCCAATAGGAAAACCACTCTAAATCAGTTCCTGGTTTACAGAAAAATTCCATTTCCAACTGTTCAAATTCACGTGTTCTAAATGTGAAATTCCCTGGAGTGATTTCATTTCTAAAACTTTTGCCAGCATTGCAAATACCTAATGGCAATTTCTTTCTTGTTGTCCTTTGGACATTTTTAAAATTAACAAATACTCCTTGTGCAGTCTCTGGTCTTAGATAAACTACGGACTGAGAATCATCAGTGACACCAATGTGGGTTTTAAACATCATATTGAATTGACGAATGTCCGTGAACTGTGATTTGCCACAAACTGGACATTTTACGCCATTATCTTTGATAAATTTCATCATATCTTCATTTGTCATCTTAGCTACATCGACATTTGGAAATTGTGATTTGATCAGGTCGTCAGCACGATGCCTTGCTTTGCAATATTTACAATCGATCAACGGATCATTGAATGTTGAAACATGTCCTGTTGCTTCCCAAACTTTCGGATTCATGAGGATTGCAGCATCAATTCCAACATTAGTTGGAGATTCTTGAACAAACTTCTTCCACCACATTCTCTTGATATTGGCTTTCAGTTCTGATCCTAAAGGACCATAATCCCATGTATTTGAAAGACCACCATAGATTTGAGAGCCTTGATAAACATATCCACTTGTCTGCAAATGGGTTACAACTTTTTCAAAATCTGCCATATTTAACCTCCGTTATTAAAAAACGTGCTCTATTAATATACTTACGCACGTACGACATGTCAACCTACTATAAGTGTATTATATCAAATTTTTTCAATTAATTCTAAACTTCCAAGTCTCAATCCTGTTTGATTATATAAATATACCCCTAATTTCGACAAAATATTTTTGTTTTCATCATTATTAAAAGCAACGTGTTCAATCTTTTCAGGAGGCACTCTAAAAATATAGCGATAGATATTTAACATTCTAGAATCTAATTTTTGGCAGGTTTCAGGCTCGAAACATTCCTTCGAGATAAATCCCCCATCTTCAAATGAAATCGCGATTATATCGCTTTTACGATGGGAAATAACGCAATAATCGACTTCTAAACCAATGCCTGTTGCGTTTAATATAGCGGCAAAGTAGATGCTGGCCACGGTTAACGAGGAAAAACCATCATTAAGCGCTTTAAGGGAATTAAGCAAGAAAGAAAATACATCCTTTGCATCTTCTCCTTGCACATATTTGCATGTAAGTTCTGTAATAAGAGATACAACCGCTAATGAATCATAATGCTCCATAATCGATGGAAAAGATTCAATAATCGATCCTTCTTTTAATGTTAAACCGCTTTGAGGCCCCTCGTTTAAATCGTAGCGCCCATATGTGCATAAACTAACAGATGAAGCGTTTTTGCTTTTTATAGATAGAACACCACGTGCGTAAAAACTTATAATTTTATCTCTACATAACAAAGTTATCATCGCATCTTTTTCTTTGAATGCAACGCTTCGTATAACAATACCTTCAACAATCATTATTTGTAACCAAAATCCTTTAGGGATTTGCTATCGTTAAACCAGTCTTCTTTTACTTTGACATATAGTTCAAGATAAACACGCTTTTTGAAGACATCTTCCATTTCTTTTCTTGCTTTTGTACCAATGGCTTTAATCATCTTTCCACCACGACCGATTACAATGGCCTTTTGAGATTCTTTCTCGATAATGATTAAGGCATTGACTACCACAGCTTCTTTTTTGTTTTCAAATTTTTCAATGACTACAGCCGCGTGGTGCGGAACTTCTTGCTTTAGCAAATTTAATAGTTCCTCGCGAATGATTTCTTTCATGATAAAAGTATCATCTTTATCCGAAACCATTGTTTTTGGGAAATATTCCGGTCCTTCTTTTAAAACAGCTTTTATTTGTTTAAGCAATTCATCGATATTGAATTTTTGTTTAGCACTTAATTCAATAATTGTCGAATTCGGATATTTTTCAGAATAAGCTTTTTTGATTTCTACTACTTGATTAATCGTGGATAAATCAATTTTATTAATCACCACAAATAAAGGGCAGTGTGGTTTTAAATTATCAACTATGTATTGGTCTCCTAATCCAAAATGCTTTGAAGCATCCACGACCAGAATTACAGCATCGACATCTTGAATAGATGAAAGAGCGCTATTGTTCATAATTTTTCCCAATTCATGCATTGGTTTATGAATCCCTGGAGTATCTACAAAGATAATTTGTGAATCTTCATCAGTGTAAATGCCTTGTATAACATCTCGAGTCGTTTGGGATTTGTCAGTAACAATAGATACTTTGGCGCCAATAATCGCGTTTAAAATTGTCGATTTACCGACATTTGGACGCCCAACTATTGCTACAAATCCAGATTTCATATTTATAGATCTTTATCGCTAAAAGCGTACGGTAGTAATTCTTCAGCGGTAGTTTCTTTGACTGTTCCTTTTAGATTAGACATGTAAATTGGTGCATGGCTTGGATAAAGTTCAGAAATGACTTGGCGACAAGCCCCACATGGCGAACATGCACCATCGGTATCAGCAGCTAATGCAAAGGCAACAAAATCTTCTTTTTTCTTGCCGTGCATAATTGCGTTATAAATAGCGTTCCTTTCAGCGCACATACAAAGTGGATAAGAAGCATTTTCCACGTTTGCTCCTAAATAATATGAGCCATCTTTGCAAAGCAAAGCAGCTCCGACAGCAAAATGTGAATAAGGCGAGTAAGATAACTTGCGTGCTTCAATTGCTAATTTGATTAATTGTTCTTTTTCCATTTGGTATCCTCCAATATTTCATCTTGTAATGAGAACATTATTTTTTCTTTGTCATCACTATCATGATCATAGCCTAACAAATGCAACAAACCATGAGTGAATAGAAACGCCATTTCCCTTTCTAGGGAGTGTGAATAATCATGTGCTTGTTTGACTGCTTTGTCAATTGAAATGATTATTTCACCTAAGAAAACTACTTGAGCGTGTTTTATTGGTAATTCCCCATCCACTTTATCTAAAAAAGCAAAACTTATCACATCGGTTGGGCGATCAATGCCGCGATATTCTTTGTTAATTTTATGTATTTCGACATCATCGACGATATTTACTTCAAGAAAATAATGAGCTTTTAGCGATAGATGCTTTTGCACTTTCTCGCTGATAAAGGCAAACATTTCTTCATAGGAAGAATTGTTGATATTTTTAATTTCGGAATGAAAGTCTATTTCCATATATTTAATTATACATTATTCCATTAAATCTATAAAAAAACTTTCAACCTTTTTTCTATCCTTTCTTAAAAATATAACATCAAGGGCTTTTTCATAGTTGTTAATAAGTGTCAAATAAAAGAAAAAATATAAGAGGCAAAAATTGAGAGAAGAATCAGATGATAAATACATAAGAATCAGTGAAGAAATTAGACTCAAAACAACTGCCATTACTTTTTTAATATTAAATATTAGAACAAGATTATATGTATTTTTTAATAATGGGTTCCCCGCCTCAGTATCTCCTCTTAAAAATTTTTCTTCTAATTTGTCGATGTTTTCTCTTTTATTCATTTCATAGTGAACGACAAGATAATAAAAGAGAAAATATCCAATAAAAACTGTGCCGATCAAAGCTATGTTTACTGGAGAATTGATAATCAGCGTAATTGCAACAAAAGCGATGCAGGACAAAGCCGATATAATATTTAATGGAGTAGAGAATATGCATTTTTTCATCGATTGAATTCGTTCTAGCGTATCTTTGTTTTTGTAATAGTTCCCGTTTTGGCAAAAATGTAAATATTTCTCATCAAATTTTTTCATGGTTGATGAAACCAATATCATCTCTGCAACCTGAAAAACAAAAGCAATGGCAAAAAAAGCGATTGGAATAAGATAAAATATCGTTTCTTTTATAAAATAAAAAGCGACGAAAAGAGAACATAAAGACAATGCTTGAAAAACAAGAAATACAATCCGTTTAAATGTCGATACTATCGTTTTTTTACGACATGGTGATGGCATTTTAGCAAAGCTCATTACTTGCAGAATGATGCCATTAAAATTGAATAAAAAATCACTTTTCTTCACCCAATGTTTTCCATCATCTGGATCGTAGACAAGAACTTTCTTAGCGGTGATTTTTTTAACATAGATCATATGTGGAGATTTTTGCCCCATAACAGCCATGAATGAAGTTTTTTCTTTTAAAACATCTTCTTTAGAAGATAGGCGAAAAGCTTTTAACACTACGCCATAAGATTTCGCGATACTTATGATATCAGCTAAAGAATATTCTTTATTATGTTTGACATTCTTTAAGTAGCGATAGTTTTTATCTTTATGAATATCGACAAGTAGCATTTTAAGACAAGCGAAGCCGCAGTCAAAATAATTGCTTTGGTATATGAGCATAAATACCTCCACATATATATAGAAAAGAAATAGCATAATCTGCCCATAAAACAAAAAAAGATGGGAGACCCCATCTTATTTTGAATTGTAATTAATAAGCTTTACGTCTGGCTAATTCGCTTTTAAGTTTGCGTTTTAGTCCTGGTTTGACATAAAATTCTCTTTTACGTGCTTCCTGAAGTGTGCCAGCTTTATTGACTTGACGTTTAAAACGACGAAGTGCTTCATCTAGCGTTTCGTTTTCGTGGACGACGATTTTAGGCATTCTGACACCCCCTTTAGCTAACGATACATATTATATTTATATAAAAACTAATATGCAACAACTATTTTAAAGCTTCCATGATGGCGACACCAGCAGAAGTTCCAATGCGATTGGCTCCAGCTTCGACCATCTTGTTAAGATCTTCAAGAGAACGGATACCACCACTAGCTTTGACACCAATGTTTGGTCCGACTGTTGCTCTCATGATTTTTACTGCTTCGACACTTGCACCTGCTTTGGAAAAACCGGTTGAAGTTTTTACAAAATCAGCACCGCCTCTAACGGCAGCTTTACACACACCAACGATTTCTTCATCGCTGAGCAAGCAAGATTCGATAATTACTTTAAGCAATCTTCCTTTGCATGCCACTTTGACTTGATTAATTTCTTTGGCGATAAATTCATAATCGTGAGCTTTTGCCATAGAAATATTAATAACCATGTCGATTTCATCTGCTCCATTTTCAACGGCTTCAGTTGCTTCAAAAGCTTTAACTTTTGGAAGAGTTGCGCCTAATGGAAAACCGATAACAGTGCAAACTTTAACATCTGAACCATTGAGCAATTTTCTGGCGACAGGGACGAAACATGGATTCACACACACGGACATGAAGTCGTAGTGCTTAGCTTCATCGCAGAGAGTCATAATGCCTTCAAGGGAGGCATCTGGTTTAAGAAGAGTATGATCGATTAATTTATTAACTTTCATTTGTGTACTCCTTTATTTCTTTTCTTCAACTTTAGCTTTTTTAGATTCTTTTTTTGCTGGTTTTGCTTCTTTTGGTTGGGAAACTTCTTCTTTCTCAACTTTTTTAGCAACTACTGCTTTGCCATTATAATAACCGCAAACAGGGCAAACGCGATGTGGTTGAATCATTTCACCACAATTCGAGCATTTGACTAATCCTTTTTCTGCAAGTTTAAAATGTGTACGGCGCATTCTTTTGCTAGTCTTAGAAGTTCTTCTAAATGGTACTGCCATATTTTTTCCTCCGTTAATTTCTAACTTTTGTAATTATATATGATTATATAAATTAAGCAATCAAAATTTAGACATTGTCCAAAAATTACAATTTAGCATTATAAACGACGCTGACAATTTTTCCACGTAAATCGACATCGCTTTTTGTTCGTATTTCAATATAATTCGATGTATGTCCACGATATTTTTTGTCGCTTGAATCATAATCTTCAAATAGCACATCGATTTTTTTGCCAAAAAATTTGTTTCGGTATTCCATATTTAATTTATTTGATAATTTAATGAGTTCTTCAACGCGTTTTTTCTTGATTTCAGGAGGAATTTGTCCGCTCATTTTAGCCGCTAAGGTATGTGCGCGAGATGAAAAAGGGAAAACGTGTAATTCCGCAAAGTTCACTTGCTTGATGAAATCTACTGTTTCTGCAAAGTTTTGTTCGCTTTCTCCTGGAAAACCAACAATCACATCAGTCGTAATGGCGATGTCAGGTGCAACCTTCCTAATCGCTTGGACTTTGCTAATGAAATCTTTAGTTGAATATTTTCTATGCATAGCTTTTAGAATCGCTTCAGAACCACTTTGAATCGGAATATGCAAATGAGCAGCTAAACGTTTTTCTTTAGCGATGAGGTTTAATAAGCCTTCATCGATTTCGCTTTCTTCGATGCTTGAAATGCGCAGGCGATACAATGACGGAACTTTAGTGAAAATTTCATCGATTAAATTTGATAGACGGTATTCCTTAGATCCTTCGACGTAGTGATAACCACCGGTATGAATACCAGCAAGAACAACTTCTTTAAATCCTTTTTGGACTAGAGAATCGATTTCATGAACGATTTCGTCTTTGTTTCTCGAACGAGAATTTCCTCGAGCATAAGGGATAATGCAATACGAACAAAAATTATCGCATCCATCTTGAATTTTCACATATGCGCGCGTCTCATTAATATTAGGTACTACATCAAATGTTTCATAATCGAAATGGCGAACATTATCATCTATTTTTATAATTTTCTTTTTTGAAGAGATGAATTCACTTGCTAGTTGATAAGCTTCATTGCGGTATTTGGCCCCTAATACTACATCGGCACCCGCTTTTAAAGCCTCATCAGCGTTAACTTGACTATAACATCCCATGACAATAAGGCATTTTAAAGAAGGATTATTGTGCCGAGCGCGGTGAATCATCTGACGAGACTTTTTATCCGCCATTGAAGTTACAGAACAAGTGTTGATAATAAAAACGTCAGGATTATTATCATCCTTTTGATATTGATTATTAATAAATAATTCTTCGACAGCATCGAGTTCATATTTATTGACTTTGCAGCCTAGAGATAATGTAAAGAATTTCATTTTAATTTTTTGTTGATACTTTTTTGAAACACAATTTCATTATGTTTAATCTTATGAATGAGCTTTTGTGATACGAGATCATTTTTCAACAAAGCACTATACAATCCTTCTTTATCATCTTTTAAATAAGCATCGACCACTGGGGCAATTCTCTCTAATATATGATTGGTATTAATTCTTTTGAGGTATTTATCAAAAAGTGCGATTTTGCTATCAAGACGTCCTTGTGAATTAATAAAATAAATCGTTTGCGAGTCAAAATGATAAAAAGCCGCTTCTTTTTTCGTTTCTTTCACTTTTAATAATTTAGTGAAAAATGAGTCATATAAACTAAATGAATAGTTTTCAAAAGGATCGATGACCGATGTCGAAAAATCTTTGAGCAGTTTATCATAAGGTGCTTTTAAAAGTTTTTCAAAATCAGTCGTATAAATGATATTTAAAGCACGAGTAAAAATCGGGATATAAACTTTATTAGCCCCATCGTTTAAATAAGGTAAATCTGAAATTCTTTCTTTTAGAAAGCCATCGATGTATTCGCGATTTAAAATGCCATATGTCTCCATTGATTTTTTGGCGGCAAAAGCAATCGCCTCTTCTATTTCAGTTTTATTGATAATCGACTTGATAACGATGTTAGCGCGCATGATGTCAAAATCATCATCGCTTGAAGCTAAAAATTTAAATTGCGGTACTTTATCTAAGAGATGGCGATAATCCAAATAAAAGACATATTCAGAGTTTTTTAAAAATGTCTTATTTTTTTGATTGAGGGACAAAGTCGAATAAAGTTCCATTATTTGCTCTCCAAAAGCGAAGAAATAACCGCAACGGCGTCGATTGATGCAGTTTCAGCACGCAAAACACGTTTGCCGAGAGAAATATTCTCATAACCACATTCTTGAGCATATTTGACTTCATCATCATCGAATCCACCTTCTGGTCCAATAAGAACAATAATTGAATCACCAGTTTGCATTTTTTTAATCGTGGAAATAAAGGAGGTGGTTTTACTCCCACCATCATCATCGACATGTGCGATGAGTCTATATTTAGCTTTTAGTTCGTCTATTTGATCAAAATCTATAACTCGTCTTAGAATAGGCAAAGTGCTTCTTTTGCATTGTTCGCAGGCCTCTTTTGCAATTCTAGAAAAGCGAGAAAGCTTTGCTTCTTTGTCTAAAGATGATATTTTCGCAATGCTGCGATGAGATTTGACTAATATTATTTCACCAACCCCGAGTTCACAAGTTTTTTGAATGACAAAATCCATCTTGTCGCCTTTTAACAAACCACACGCCAAAATGATATTAGCGTGAATTTCGTGATCTTCTTTTAATTTTCTAGCCACTCGAATATTTAAAGGTTTAATCGATTCTATTTGACAGACATAAATCTCGCCTTCGTTAGCCACTTCGATCACATCGCCAGCATGCATTCTCATCACTTTAAGAAGATGCCGTTGATCTGATTCTTCTAATACGACATTGTTGCCAATTATTTGTCCAAAGTAACGTTGCATATTATAAAATGCTCTCCCCACGACCATCGGTAGCGTCTTTATCTTTTAAAAGGCACACGCCATAAAAAATATCGAAAGCGAGAACGATAAAATAAGGAATGAGAAAAGCAAATATATTTGCGATGAGTCCAGTAAAAAACAACGTGCATCCACCACCAACAATCATGATGAGAGAAGCGATGAGAAAAGCGATACCACGCCTTGGCTTCTCTAGATAGAATTCATGAACGCCGAAGACACCGAGAAAAAGGCATAGCACAAATGCAATTTTACGAGATTTGTGCTTGGTGACTTCAAATTCTTTTTTTATTGGATCGATAGCTTTTGTGATATCTTCCGTTTCATAAGAAACACCTTCAAGTGGTTTTAAAGTTCCACAAAAAGGACAAATATCTTTATCGATACTAGACAACATCTGATGACAATTTTTACAACGTGGCATATTTTATTCCTATGCGTTTAAGTATAGCATAGACAAAAGAAAAAATGCTCAGCATTTAAGCCAAGCATTTGAAACTATCTTTTAAATGAACTCTTAAATCTTCCGAAGAAAGACTCATCTTTGTTTGTTTCATCGTTGAGTTGGTTGAGCAATTCTTTGGATTTTTTAGAAAGTTTAGTCGGCGTTTTGATATCGATGTGAACATATTCATCGCCAGGGCGACCATTTCTCAAATCTTTAATTCCCTGACCTCTTAAACGAAGAACTTGGCCTGGCTGAGTCCCTTCAGGAATGTTCATCGAGGCTTCACCATAAACGGTTGGAACATCGATTGTAGTTCCTAAAGACGCTTCAATAAAACTAATAGGAATGGTCAAATGAACATCGTTTCCATCGCGAGTAAAGAACTTGTGAGGTTGAATAACAATCTCGATATATAAATCGCCATTTTCTCCACCATTTGTTCCTCGTTCGCCTTTACCAGAAACGCGAATTTGTTGACCAGCGTTAATTCCAGAAGGGATATTTACGCTTAAGTTATCTTTGCTTCGCACATAGCCTTTACCATTGCAGTCAGGACAATATTCAGAAATGATTTTTCCCTTGCCACCACAAACCGGACAAGGTTCCACTGATTCATAAATTCCAAGGAAAGTTTGTCTTCGAACCTTGACATAACCAGTGCCATGACAATTGTCGCACTGTTTAATTGAACTAGACGATTTAGCTCCAGTTCCATCGCAAGTCGGACATTTTTTCTCATAAGTATAAGGGAAAGAAATTTTCTTGCCATTAACAGCATCCATAAAATCGATTTTGACACGCATTAATGTGTCATCACCGCGATGTGGACCATTATCGGTTCCTCTACGACGTCCTCCACCACCAAATAAACCAGAGAAAATATCGCCAAAGTCACCGAAGTTGACATCGGAGAATCCTTGACCAGAGAACGAGCCATTTTGGAATGGATTGCCTCCAGTTGATCCACCATTTTCAAAAGCGGCATGACCAAATTGATCATACATTTGTCGCTTTTGATCATCATAAAGAATCTCGTAAGCTTCTTGTACTTCTTTAAATTTTGCTTCAGCACCAGGTTCTTTATTGAGATCTGGGTGATATTTTTTAGCAAGTGTACGATATGCCGATTTAATTTCATCTTTGGTCGCAGTTTTCTTGAGACCTAAAACTTCATAATAATCGCGTTTTGTCTGTGGCATACCAATTCTCCTTTCATAAAGCATAAAGCATAGAGAGGCAAAGCCCCTCCATGCTCACAATAGTCAACTTATATTAATTCTTCTTGTTGGTGAAGTCAGCATCGATGACATCATCATCTTTTTTATTTGATGATTCATCTTCGGTATGTGGAGTTTGTGCTTGTTGTTCACCAGCATTAGGATTTCCCATACCGGCACCTTGTTGCATCATGGCTGCAGCTTTTTCAAGTTCATCCATTCTGCTTCTAAGCGTTGAGATATCATTATTGTCAAGAGCAGTCTTGAGTTCATCGCGCAATTTTTGAACTTCAGCTTTTTGATTAGCTTCCATCTTATCTCCTTTTTCAAGGAGTTCAGCATCGATTGTGTTGATGAATTGTTCAGCTTTATTTTTAACTTCAACTTCATCTTTGCGTTTTTCATCCGCTTCTTTATTTTCTTCAGCTTCACGCATCATACGATCGATTTCTTCTTTGCTAAGGCCATTTGATCCAGAAATAGTAATTTGTTGTTCTTTTTGTGAATCGAGATCTTTAGCCGCAACTTTTACAATACCGTTGACATCAATAGAGAAAGTTACTTCAATGCGAGGTTCACCTCTTCTAGCTGGTTTAATGCCAGTAAGTTGGAAATGACCGAGCAATTTATTGTCGTGCGCCATTGGACGTTCACCTTGATAAACCATGATATCAACAGCTGGTTGATTATCAGCAGCAGTTGAGAAAATCTGTGATTTAGTAGTAGGAATAGTTGTGTTTCTACTAATAAGTGGAGTCATCATACCACCAAGGGTTTCAATGCCTAAAGTGAGAGGAGTAACATCGAGTAAAACAACATCTTTTACATCGCCGCTAACCACGCCACCTTGAATAGAAGCACCAATTGACACAGCTTCATCAGGATTGACAGAAAGGTTAGGAGTCTTGCCAGTTAATCTCTTGACTAATTCCTGGACAGCAGGCATACGAATGGAGCCACCGATGAGCAATACTTCATTGAGATCTGCAGCGCTAAGTTTAGCATCTGCTAAGGCACGTTTTACAGGTTCTTCAGTTCTCAAGAGCAAATGTTTGGTTAAATCTTGGAATTTAGCACGAGTAAGTTTTGTTTCAAAAGAGATAGGTCCTTCTTTGCCCATGCCAATGAATGGTAAGGAGATTGTCGTCTCAAGCGAACTTGAAAGTTCAATCTTTGCTTTTTCAGCAGCATCGAGGAATCTTTGCATAGCCATCTTGTCTGTCATATCAACATTGAATTGAATCTTGATCTGAGCTTTAATCCAATCAGCAATAACTTTGTCCCAATCATCGCCACCTAGGTGATTATCACCAGCGGTCGCAACAACTTCGAATGTTCCATCTCCGATATCAAGAATGGAAACATCGAATGTTCCACCACCTAAATCGAAGACGAGAATCTTTTCACTCTTTTTAGAATCGATGCCATACGCAAGAGCGGCTGCGGTTGGTTCGTTAATAATTCTTACGACATCAAGGCCAGCAATTTGCCCAGCATCTTTAGTGGCTTGTCTTTGTGCATCGTTAAAATATGCAGGACAAGTAATGACAGCTTTGCTGATTGGATGTCCGATATTTTCTTCAGCATATTTTTTCATATATGATAGGACTTTAGCAGAAATCTCTTGAGGAGTGAAATCCTTGTTGATACATCCAATATGGACTTTTTCTGCACTGCCCATTTTTCTCTTAATTGAACTAACGGTATCCGGATTGGTAATAGTTTGTCTTTTCGCAGCATTGCCAACAATTTCTTCACCGTTTGCTTTAAAAGCAACGACTGATGGAGTGGTGTTTGTTCCTTCTGGATTTGGAATTACTTTGACCTTGCCATCAGCTTGTAAATAACTAACAACTGAGTTTGTGGTACCTAAATCGATACCAAGAATGATTTCTTTTGCCATAATTTATTCCTCCTTGTGGCTTTTTTCGTCTACTTTTTCTTCTTTGAGAGCTTTATGTTTGCTCACGACCACCATTGCTGGACGAATGAGATGATCTTTGAGGTTATAACCTTTAGCGTAAACGCTGACGATTAGATTTTCCTCGCCATCTTGTTCGATAGAATCAATGGCATGCATGAATTTTTCATTGAATTTATCTCCAACTTTAGGAGATATTTCACTAACTCCTTCGCTTTCTAATGCTTGTAACAATGAGTTATATATGTATTGGAAGCCAATGAGATAGTTTTTTAAGTCTGGTGAATTCGGTTCTTTTAATAAGGCCATGTGGAATCCATCTAAAACTGGTAGAAGTTTATCAACAAACCCCTCGGCGCGATATTTCATCGCTTCTTGGTGTTCTTTCTCGATGGCTTTTCGCAAATTTTGTAAATCCGCATAGGACCGGTAATATTCATTTTTCCAGTGTTCAAGATCAGCTTTAGTTTTTTCTATTTCCTGATCCTTTTTTTCTAGTTTTATTTTATAAATGCGCTTTTCATTGCCATGTTGTTTATCTTCTTCTTCGCAATGACATTCATTTTGGCAACAACATTTTTCATCGTTGCTATTTTGACATTTGCCATCATCTCCGCAACTACAATTTGAATCACACTCGCATTTTTCATCGTGACACTTGTTTTCATCACAAGTGCACTTATTTTCATCTTTTTTTATTTTTTCTTCCATGTCGTATCCCCTTTCTTACTTGAGAAGTATTTGTCTAATTCTTTGCACACATATTCAAGTGCGCTAACTACTTTGTCATAATCCATTCTTGATGGCCCGACCAATGCGATGTTTCCATCTTTATAACCTGGGACATTAATCTTGGCTGTGACAATCGCTAAGTCATCGTTTTCTTCTGATGAAATGTGTACTTTAACTTCGCCAGATCCTTCTGTTTCGTCAATAGCTTTTTTGAACTCATCAGGATCATCGAGTAGTTCGAGCACATGTTTGAGCTTTTGTGCATCATTAGCGAACTCAGGTTGTTCATATAACTCATCTTTGCCATATGTTTTAAGACGGTCCGCAGCGAATTTCACAAATGCTTCCATGATTGCGCGATAGACGACATCGTGATCGATGATGTAGTCGCTGATGAGAGGTCGCAAGGATTCCATTTTTGGCACGAGGTCTGAAATAGTTGTTCCTTTAAGCCTTTCATTCAGTATTTTTGTGCAAGCTTCAACTTCTTTTATATCGATTTTCTCGTCGATGATAAATGTCTTGTTCTCCACATATCCTTGATCGGTGACAAATACCGCCGTTGCGGACTTGTCGCTGAGTGGAATAAGTTGAATAGATATCAATTTATCTTCGACCACATCGCTACCTAAGACGATGCTTGCTAGGTTGGTCATGTGAGATAGAATCTCGCACGATTCTTTGATGACATCTTCAACGGATTGAATCTTTTGACTCAAAACGCTTTGTAGCTGATATTTAATATCGTCATCAATTGATTTTTCGCGAAGATTATCGATGTAATACTTGTATCCTTTTGAAGAAGGAACGCGTCCAGATGATATGTGCGTCTTTTCTAGATATCCTTCTTGTTCAAGTTCGTTTAGTTCACTTCGGATGGTCGCGGATGAATAATCGATATGATAAGTTTCAATAAGAGTTTGAGACCCCACAGGTTGAGCATTTTTAATAAAATATTCAACGACGAGTTTCAAAATCTTGTCTTTTCTTGTCAGCATGTCATCACCACCTTTTTGGCAATCTATTCTTTAGACTGCTAACAATAATTATAGAATGAAAATTGGCACTGTCAATAGTAAAGTGCTAAAAAAATTAAAATATTTTTCATATCTATGATATGTATTTAAAAAAAATTATCGATTTAAGTGACGAAAATCAACAACAATCGTATTAGTTAAACGATCAAAAACTGTTTTTTCAGTGTGAACAACAATCATGTAGATAGCATTGATGAGAGCCATTGGCAAAATTCCTAATGTTACGCCTTTAACAATCGCATCGCCCACAGAAACACGGCTATGATCCTGGTGAATAGTCCGAATCCCAAGAATAGCGCTACCGATTGTATAACCATTGCTCCAATGCAATGCACATATGGTTAAAAGACAATAAATAAAATACGAGGAAAACTGACCGATAAGAATAATAAAATACCAAGGCATTGTCCAATTTGTTAAAGTGGCAAAGAAGACGGCCAAATAAGAACCAGCACCAATAGCTAAAACCATATCGATAAGATATGCAATAATTCTTTTATCAAATCTCGCTATTTTCATCTATAAACTCCAGTAATACTCTATCTAGAAGGATTAAACCTTCATCAGTAGTCATTATTCTATCATCTTTAAGATGAATTAAACCACTACTTGTTAATTTATTTATTGATTTGGCATACTTAGTGAGAAAACTGACACCAAAGTTTTTTTCAAATTCTTTCAAAGAAAAACCATCTTGAAGCCGTAGGTTGAGCATGATGTAATATTCTTCTTCATCGCTTTTAGAAAGCATTTCTTTATATTCAATAGTTGTGCCTTTTAAATATTTGTTTAAATTTCGCGTATTTGTATAACGCATATTTTTAATATAACCAGAGGCTCCAAGACCTGCTCCATAATAGCGATGATTCCGCCAATAACAACAATTGTGATGAGAAGCATATCCTTCTTTTGAAAAATTTGACACCTCATAGCGCGTATAACCAGCATTTCTTAATTTATCGAGTATTAAATCATATTGTTCGCGAATAGTGTCTTGGTCGACTTCTTTATAGTGTTTATTCGCCAAAATTGTTCCTTTTTCTAAAATGAGACTATAAGTCGAGATATGTGGAACACCCAAAGATAAAAACTTTTCGATATCAGAAAGTAAAACAATGCTTGTTTCACCTGGTATGGCATAGATTAGATCAACATTTATATTGGAAATACCCATCTTTTTTAAAATAGCGACCTTTTTTACAACATCGTCAAAGCTATGACTTCTATTCATAAATTTCAACAGGTTTTCATCGCTAGATTCAACACCTAAAGAAACACGATTGATTCCATTTTCACGATAAGCTTCTATTTTGCTATCATCTAAAGATGAAACATTACATTCAATAGTGAATTCACCATCTTTGGCCAATTTATCCTTAACGATATTAAGAAGTGGAGAAATTTCTTCTATTGATAAAATAGAGGGCGTTCCTCCGCCAATATAAATGCTTTCTAAATAGTGAGAAGGTATAGCAAAAGAGTCAATTTCTTTTATGAGGCAAGATATGTAGTCTTTTATCCACTTTTTATTATAGATGAGTTTACAAAAATCACAGTATGAGCAAATCGTAGCACAAAAAGGAATATGAATGTATAAAGCCTTGGGCTTATTTGTCTTTTGTAGGCTCTTTTGATTCATCTTTTTTCTTGGATGCTTCATCAAATTGTTGCATTTGTTTAATCGTTTCTTCATCAGTGATAGGTTCCAAAACTCTATTTAATTGTTCGTTGCGAACCTCTTCTTCATCAATTTTTGGTTTAGGTTTGTTTTTATTAATCGCTCTTTTGACCAAAATAACAACCAAGACAATGGAACCGAAAAATAATAGTAAAGCAACAATGATAAACCAAGGCTGAGACCAAATTTCGTTATTAGCTAATATATGCATAAATTTTACCTCGTTTAATCTTTTTTAACTGGTGTATAGACAAATTTGTTCTTAATTTGTTCTTTTCTATAATAACCTAGTTTGACTAAGACTTCCATAGAAGTTCTAGCAGTTTCATAAACAACACCTATTGATCGCTTATATTGCTGAATGGTGTAATATTTACCAATCGCGCAATGGCGAGCAAAGAAATGTGCTTGTCCACGTTTTAAGGTAGGTTCGCTTTCCAAGAGATACTCTTCATATCTTTGAGCGTCTTTTTCGTCTATTTGGAAAGATTCCTTTGGAATAGCAAATTCTATAGAAGAGACTGGAATTGATTTTGTATCATCTTTAACGACATCAATTTTTGTTAGCGTTGGGTTTTGTTTAATAGTTTCTTCTTTTATAGTTGGAGAAGGCGCATCTTTTTTCGCTACCACGACCTGAGATTGTTCAGGTTGTTGTTGATGTTCAACTTTAGTTGGTGCTATTTGTTCATCGCGTCTAAACTCATCTTTAGCAGCGTCGATTTGATAATTGGTCAGTGCATCAAGCGTCGATTGCACTATTTCATCAATACAATCCATGACAAAAACTAGAATATATGTTAGATCGTTGCTTTTTGTAGTTTCTGAAACAGCTTGTTTTAAAAGATCTGATTTTTCGCAAATCAATGTTTCAAATGGAAATAAAGCAGCAATTTCGCCTACTTCACCATGAGAAATTCCACATTTCAATGCCAAAATCGATATTTCATCATTAAACTCATCAAATGGCTTTATTAAATTAATGGCATAAAATCCTGCAACCGCTTTAACAAAGAAAGTTTGCTCGCTATTGGCGATGAAATCTTGAAGGTTATCCATCATAGATGGAATAGCAGCCACAGGTGCGGCTGTATATTCGCGACCAATCAAAAGCCTTTGGGAAGTTGTATCCAATTCTTTTTCGCGATATAAACTGACAAGTTCGAGATTGTTTGTAATTTTCGAATAAATACTAAAAAAGAAATCTTCATTTAATGGGTCAGCAGAATGAGCCTCAAAATTTTTTAAAGTGGCGATGTAATTGAATATTTTTTGTTGCTTATCATCATACATAGCGTTTTCTCCATTAAAAATGGAGCTAACAAGAGAATCAGAAATTTCGATTCCTTCTTTAAAAGCTAAATGTTTAATGACTTGGCTGTATATATAACGTCTAACCGCAAATTTTTCGCGTGGATTATTTTCTAATTTTCCAAAGCTTGAAACACTTTTAGAAAATTTCCTTTCAACTATGTTGATACGTTCTACAACCGTTGGAGAATAAGTGATTCTAAAAGGAGCATGATTTATATTTCTTAAAGACAATACGCGAGTAAAACTAGAACGATAATTCAAAATGTTTTGCCAAATATTATCGATAAGTTGTGTATTTAAAACTCTCGCCACATCTTGCCTTGTAGCATACATTTGTTCTGTAAAGCGCACACCATATTCATTTCCAGCCATAAATTGTACCTCAACATTTCTTGACTACATTATATATTGTGAAACAATGCTTTACAACTATTTTAACTAAAAAACTACTAATTTGAGTTATCGTCATCAATGGCTAAAATCGACATAAAAGCTTCTTGTGGCACTTCAACACTGCCGATTGCTTTCATACGTTTTTTGCCTTCTTTTTGCTTTTCAAGCAGTTTCTTTTTACGAGATATATCACCACCATAACATTTGGCCAATACATCTTTGCGAACAGCTTTAATATCGCTTCTAGCGATAACTTTGCCATTAACCGAAGCTTGAACAGGAATTTCGAATTGTTGTCGTGGAATGATGTCTTTTAATTTGCGCACAATCGCATCAGCGCGATAAAAAGCACTTGGGCGATAAACAATGCTGGCTAGAGCATCGATTGAGTCTCCATTGAGCAATATGTCCATCTTAGATAAATTGGAGGCTTTGTAATCTGCAAACTCGTAATCTAAAGAAGCATAGCCTTTAGTTGAAGATTTTAATTTATCAAAGAAATTATAAATAATTTCGCTAAGTGGTATTTCGTAATGAATAATCATTCTCGTATCATCAAAATACTCAAGGTCTTGATAAATTCCACGTTTTTTCTGGCATAAATCCATGACCGGGCCGACATATTCTTTAGGAGTCATGATCGAAGCACGAACATATGGTTCTTGAATCTCTGAAATAGTCGAAGGATCCGGCAATTTACAAGGATTGTCAAGTTTTATCATTTCTCCATTGGTTAGATATACGTGATAAATAACACTTGGGGCAGTTAAAATCAGATTAAGGTTATATTCTCTTTCAAGTCTTTCTTGGACTACGTCCATATGGAGTAAACCTAAAAATCCACATCTAAAACCAAAGCCCAAGGCCTGAGATGATTCCGGCTCATAGACCAACGAAGAATCGTTTAAAGATAATTTATCTAAAGCATCTTTTAATTCGGGATAATATTTGCTATCAACTGGATATAAGCCACAATAGACCATTGGGTTCATTTTGCGATAACCTGGCAAAGGATTTTTACATGGATTATCACTTTTAGTGATTGTCTCACCAGGAAACACATCTTTGATATCTTTAATTTGCGCGCAAAGGTAACCAACTTCGCCAGCATGAAGTTCATCGATTTGAATTTCTTTAGGATTTCGAATACCAACCTCATTGACTAAATAATTTTTATTAGCGGCCATTAAAGAAATGGTATCGCCAACTTTGACGTTTCCATTTTTAACGCAAATCAATACAACCACGCCACGGTATGAATCGTAATATGAATCAAAGATTAAAGCTTGAAGCGGAGCATTATCATCACCTTTAGGTGCTGGCACATCTTTGACAATAGCTTCTAAAACGCGATCGACACCTTGACCTGTTTTAGCAGAGACATAAAGCGCTTCGCTACAATCTATACCGATTCTATTTTCAATTTCGTCTTTGACTCGTTCGGGCATGGCGCTAGGCAAATCAATTTTATTGATTACTGGCACTATTTTTAAATCGTTATCCACAGCTAAATAAACATTAGCTAAGGTTTGAGCTTCGACACCTTGAGTGGCATCGACTACCAATAACGCTCCTTCGCATGCTGCTAAAGAACGCGAAACTTCATAAGAAAAGTCGACGTGCCCAGGAGTGTCGATGAGATTAAAGATATAATCTTTTCCATCGAGAGCATGATAAGAAAGGGTAACGGCATTAAGTTTAATAGTGATACCTCTTTCTCTCTCTAAGTCCATAGAGTCGAGCAGTTGTTCTCGCATCTCGCGTTTACTAACTGTGTTAGTCATCTCTAAAATTCGATCGGCAAGCGTTGATTTGCCATGATCGATATGGGCGATGATTGAGAAATTTCTAATTAAAGATTTATCGTATTTCAATTGATTGCTCCGTAAACATTGATATTATGCCATTATTTTTTCCAAAACACATCAAGATTATTCTTGATATCATTTTCATCTATAACTACATCGTAGTTTGACCATTCTCTTTTGAATAATTCCTGATAACGAGAAGACATAAACCTCTCATCGATGAGAAGAACAGCGCCGCGATCATGTTCACTGCGAATGACACGGCCAACGGCCTGCATAACTTTGTTCATGCCTGGATTTAAGTAAGAATATTCAAAACCTTTGTGAGATTTTTGCTCATAATAGTCTTCGACTAAGTCTTTTTCGAAACAAATCTGTGGTAGACCAACGCCCACCACTACGACACCGATTAATCTTTCATCGACTAAATCGATTCCTTCACTAAAAGATCCACCAACAATTGCAAGACCAACGGTCGTCTTGTCAGGTTTATCCACGAATTTGGCTAAAAAAACAGTTTTATCAAAATCTTCCATTCCACGTTCCTGAATTAACAATTCAGTATCTTTGTCAAAATAAAGATAAGGAGTTATTTTTTCTAAGTACTCATACGATGGAAAATATACGAGATAATTACCAATTTTACCATCGACAAAAGTTTTTATAAATGAAGCGACTTTTGTATAGGTATTATCGCGAGACTTGTATTTCGTTGAAATAGTTGGAGCAACCATAAAACACAAGTTTTCTTGTTTAAATGGGGATGGTAAAAGCAAAACTGGAGTTTCTTCATTTCCGCCTAAGACATCTACGTAATAGTCGATTGGTGACAAAGTCGCAGAGAATAGAATTCTTGCCTTGACCAAGTTCAGACTTTGGCGTAATTTTTCACTTGGATCAATACAATAAATACAAATTTTTAATTTTTTGCCTTCTATTGTGTAATATAAAGTCGAAGTCTCATCTAATTCATCATATAATTTAAGAAAACGACTAATTTCAAACGAGAATTCTTTGAATTCTTCGCTTTGCAAATTATGATGATTCTTGTTCAAATCAAGACTTGTCTGATTAAAATATTCCAAGTCTTTTAATACTCCATCATCTAAATATTGAACCTCAGTATTTCCTTCTGGATAGGATTTCTTTATATCGTTAAATGACTTTGTAAGTCGTTTTAAAGCATTTTTTACTTTTTTGAGTTCTACTGTTTTAAATTGGGATTTGATTTCTTTTAAATAAAAGGAATCCACAACAACTGAATACATGTCTCTTCCACGATCGACAAGATTATGAGCTTCATCGATTAAAACAAGTTGATGAGAAGCGTCTTCATCAAAGTATCTTTGCATGTGAACAAATGGGTCGAATAAGTAATTATAATCACAGATTATGACATCGACGAATAAAGATAAATCTAGTTCTAATTCAAATGGACAAATATTGTGATGAAGCGCTATTTTTTCAATCGTCGCTTTATCAAAAGAAGAATGATTGTGAACAGCTTCTTCAATTGCTCTATTAACTTTTCCATAATAATCCTTAGCAAATGGACATTCATCAGGATTGCAGGACTTTCCTGGCATAAAACATATTTTATCCTTGGCTGTTATCAATATTTCGCTTGCGAAAAGAGAATGTTCTTTAAGCATTTCCATGCATGAAAAGGCAGCTTCTTTACCACTATTTTTTGCTGTTAAATAGAATATTTTTTCATTTTCGCCTAATGCCCATGATTTGACATATGGAAAAAGAGTTGAGACTGTTTTGCCAATCCCTGTAGGAGCTTCACAAAATAGAGTTCCTCCACTTTTAGCAATTGAATAAGCATATTTGGATAATTGCTTTTGACCTAGTCGAAATTTAGTATAAGGGAACTTTAGTTCCAAAGCACTTAAGTTTCTTTTTTCTGTCCTTTCAAAAATGAATTTATAAAAACTTAAATAGCGCGCGATTAAGTCGAGGACATAATCATAAAGTTCGGATTGAGAAAACGAATACTCATAAATGGCTTGGTCGTCTTTGCTGATTTGTGAAAAATATTTTAAACGAATGCAAATCGTATTAGTTTTTAGTTTTCTAGCAAGCATTAATGCATAGCATTTAGCCTGTCCTAGATGCCATTGTTCTTGCTGCGTATGGAATTCTTGAATTGAGGCGACGGTTGTTTTTATCTCTTCAACAATGGGAACCTCAGCCAATATCACACCATCAGCGCGCCCCTCAAGATTGACAGTAAAGTCGTCTACACTAAAAGTGTCACTTAAAAAATATTCGGAAAAATAATCAGGAGATTGGTTAGATTGATAAAACGCGTGAAGTCGAGATCCTTCTTGCATTGTATCTTTGTTATAAACGCGGTTATCAATATCGCCTTTACGCAATAAAAAATCAACCAGTTGATGGATTGAAAGATTCAGGACTTTGTCCATATATAAGGCTAAGTTAGCCTTTCATGTAAAATATTGCGATGTCCATTGATAAATGATTTGGCATCCATTACGGCCTTACCAGCCAGTTGCAATTCATCGATGGCAATTTGCCCATCAACTGCTTGAAACACCAACTGTTTTTTATCAGAAACAATTTCGCCAATTAATCCTTCGATTTTATTAGAGACAATATGCGCTTTAAAAATTTTTAATTTTTGTTCATGATAGTTTAGATATGCACCAGGTTCTTTGCTAAGAGCGCGTATCCAGTTCACAATTTCATCAGCTTTTAAAGATAAATTAAGATGTTCGTCTTCGGGTAAAATTTTATTCGCTAAAGTCATTAGAGAAGAATCTTGCTCAATTCCTGGAAGTTTGCCATCGATATAGTCAGGCAATTTATCTAATATTAATTTTGATGCTGCATCACTTACTTTCTTTTTTAAAGAAGTAAAGTTATCATCTGGTTCAATCGAAACATCTTCAACAGCATACATTTTTCCAGCATCCATTGCTGCCACCATTTCCATTAATGTAACTCCTGTTTTAGTTTCACCATTAATGAGAACTCTTTGAATCGGCGCTGCACCACGATATTTTGGAAGTAAAGATGCATGAAGATTTATGCAGCCATGGCTTGGGATATCTAACATTCCTTGTGGAATTATTTGACCATAAGCAAAAGTAATTATGACATCAGGGTTTAGCGTTTTGACAAATTCATAATCTAAACGGATCTTTATAGGTTGATACACAGGGATGTGATATTTTTCCGCCACTTCTTTTGTTGGCACTTTTTTCATTTCGCCTTTGCGACCAAATGGTTTATCCATTTGAGCAATAAGAGCAACAACATTAAATCCATTTGTTACCAAGTCGTTTAAAACGCGAGCGGAAATGTCGGGAGTTCCCATAAAAATAATTCTTGTTTGCTTTTTGTTCATAAATTTATCGTTTTGATTGCTTTGCCTTTCAAAAATCAATATTATTATAGACAATTGGAGCATAGTAAACAATGATTTATAATCATATTGAACAAATGATTGGCAATACGCCAATATATAAATTAGAGAAGCAAAATCAAAGCACCATCTATGTTAAGTTAGAAATGTTTAATATTGGAGGCTCTATCAAAGATAGGGTTGCCATGCAGATGATTGATGAACTCGAAAAAGATGGAAAAATTAATAAAGATACTCAATTTGTGGAAGCAACTTCTGGCAATACCGGCATCGGTTTAGCATTGATTTGTGCATCTAGAGGTTATTCTTTGACAATAATCATGCCAGAAAACATGTCAAAAGAGCGCATAGACCTCATGAAAGCTTTTGGGGCTTCAATTATACTAACCGACGCAAAAGAAGGCATGGAAGGGGCTGAAAAAAGAGCTGCTTCAATGGCAAAGGATGGTTATATTTTCTTAAATCAGTTTGAAAATGAAGCTAATGTTCGCGCTCATTATCTACATACTTCCAAAGAAATTATCAAAGATTTTCCTGCGGGAATTGACTTTTTAATAACCACTATTGGAACTTCTGGCACGATGACAGGTTTAGCTAGCGCTTTAAAAAAGAAATGGCCAAAAATGAGAGTTTTTGCCGTTGAACCTTTTGAATCAGCAGTTTTATCCGGAGAAAAGAAAGGCCCACATGGTATTCAAGGAATAGGTGCTGGATTTGTTCCCCCTCTTTATGATAAAAAATTAGTCGACCAAATTATAAAAATCAAAACAGATGAAGCTTGTCGATGCTGTAATGAATTAGCGAAAAAAGGCCTGCTATTAGGAATTTCTTCTGGAGCATGTATATGTGCCTCTAGAAATGTGGCAAAAAAAGAAAAAGGAAAAACGATACTTTGTATTTCACCAGATGGCGGAATCAAATATCTATCGACAGGAGTGTTTAAATAAGTATGGAAAAATATTATGATTCAATAAAAAGAAGAGATCCAGCTGCAAGAAACAATATACAAATATTTTTTCTTTACCCATCTGTGATTGCATTGAGATGGTATCGTTTTGCTCATTTTCTTTGGAAAAAATGGCATTGGAAATTTTTATCAGAAACCATCATGCACAGCATTAGGCAAAGAACCGGAATTGAAATTCATCCAGGAGCCGAAATCGGCAAAAACTTATTCATCGATCATGGAATGGGAGTTGTGATTGGTGAAACATCGATAATTGGCAATAATGTCACGATGTATCACGGAGTAACACTTGGCGGAGTTTCTATGAAAAAAGGCAAAAGACATCCCACTATTGAAGATGATGTGCTAATAGGCGCCGGAGCTAAGATTTTAGGGAATGTTACTATAGGCAAAGGAGCCAAGATAGGCTCTAATAGCGTGATTCGTGAATCAGTTCCTGCTGGAACAATTGTAAAATAGTATTGTTATTAGACAATAATTTTGTTAAACTTTGTAAGTTGAGAGGTAAAAAAGATGGCTCAAATCAAATCACAAATCAAGAGAATTCAAACTAATGAAAAGGCTAGATCACGCAACGTTTCAGTGATTAGCGAAATCAGAACACAAGCCAAAAAAGTCAGACTTGCTGTTGCAGAAAAGAATCTTGAAAAGGCCCAAAAGGAACTTGCGTTAGCATTTAAACTAATCGATAAGAGTGTTTCTAAAGGTGTCCAACATCAAAATACTGCTGCTAGACAAAAAACTTCATTACAAAACGCTGTTAATTCTTTAAAAGCTTAAAGTTTGAAGTTGATTAAAAATAATTCAAAAGCATAGAAGCGGTCGACTTGACCGCTTTTTATGTCTTTATCTAGATTTGATAATTTAAGAAGTATGCTTTCAAGTTTCTCCAATGTAAAATTGCGAGAATTTTGAATAGCTATTTTAATACGAATATCAGTGGCTTTTAATTCTGAGGCAATTTCAGAATTGGATAAACCTTTTATTTTTAAAAGATATTTAACTTGAAATATAAAACGAAACTGATTGGCTAACATAGACAATAAAGTAACAGGTTCAACATTAGCTGTTTTTAAATCTAAATAAATATCGTAGGCATGCATGTTTTCGCCTCTAAGCAAGGCATTTGAAATAGAAAAGACATTGTCTTCTAATGGTTTGCTAACCATTGTCAAAACATCGACTAGTTTAATGTGGTCATTATATAAAAGCAATTTCCCGCATTCGTTGACCAAAGCGTTCAAATCACCATTGATACGCTTGGACAATTCCACTGCAGCATTATGGTCGATAAAACCGTCATGTTTTTCTATATATCTTTCTATATATTCAGGCATTTTTTCTTTTGGTATATCGATAAAATCTAATATTTGCCCACCACTTTGTTCAATTAAAGTAAAGAATTTACTTTTTCTATTGACTAGTGATGAATCAACAGTGAAAATGACATCAATTTCATCAATCGGATTTTGAATGGTATTGGCCAACTCTTTTTCCATTTGCGGTTGCTCAAATTTGTATTTTGCATCGATTAAAAATGGAGGATTGTCCACCACTACGCATTTTTTTTCAGCGCCAAAAGGAAGTTGATTCATTTCAGTGATAATATCGGACATTTCGTCTTGACTAGAATCAAGTCTAGAAACGTTAAAATCATCATAGTTTTCGCCAAGTCTGGTTTTAAGAATCTTGTTCACTTGGCTTTTAGTTTGAACAGACTGGGGAGAAATAACAATATAAATCATTGAGTTAATTATACATTAAAAGCCAAGCGATGATAAGAGATTGTCCCTTCGATATCGGTACGCCTGATTTTTGAGCCAACCATTTGTAATCTCGAGATTACTATATCGCTTGGATGACCATATCTATTATTTTTTCCAACGCTAATTATGGATTCAGTTGGAGAAATTTGTTTTAGAAACTTTAATGAAGAACCGCTAATGGATCCATGGTGAGATACTTTCAAGTAGTCGATATCTAATGTTTGATAAGCGTTTATTATTTCATCTTCAACTGCAGTTGATATATCACCCGTAAAAAGCCATTTTTTGCTCATGAATTCAAAGAAAAGAACTGCGGAATTGTCATTGTCTTCTACGTGATTTGAATTATTTAAGTTTTTAAAAGTTATTCCATTCAAATTTAAAGGATAAGATGATGAATTATCATATATGAATTTAATAGGAAAATTCGCTTGTAATGAAGAAAGGGCGCCACTATGGTCGTAATCATTATGAGAAATCAAAACAGCGTCAAGTGAATATATTTTATTGCGTTTAAAATATGGAATTAAACTATCGGTGGCAATATCATATGTTAAACTTCCTCCCGTATCGATTAAAAAATGATGACTTCCTTTGCTTACTAACGCACAATCTCCTTGACCGACGTCAATAAAAGAAACTGATTCATCAATAAATTGTGAGATTGGAACAATGCTGATTAAAAATGTAATCAACAATAGAGAAACACTAATTTTATAACCTTTTTTATAGCGGATATCAAAAAGATATAATGAAAACAAATAAATGGCATAATACAAAGATGACAAATATATTGAAAAATCGCCAACATACACCGAGATATCAACACTTTTAAAGAAAACTAGAATAAAATCAACGAACCATCTACAGGCGAATAAAATATGCGTAAAAGGCACGCTATAAAATGATGCAATTCCAAAAACCATGCCAATTAGGTTTATTGGAAGAAGAATGAGTTGAAATACAAAACCAAGTAGATGCAATTCATGGCTTGATGAAAGACCAATCGGAAGCATGAATAAGAAAATTAAAATAAATGAGATAGCAACGCGTAAGATTTTCTTTTTATGTTGATATAAAGACCAGGAAAAATATGAAAATAATGAAGCAAAATACCCTACATAAAACGCTTCTTGATAAGCAATATTATAATCGAATAGTAAAATAACAAATCCGCTTAAAGATATAATGGAAAGATATTTCATTTGTTTCTTTAAAAACCATTCGTTTATCAATTTGATAAAATAGACAACTAGAAGTCGAAAGATGCCAACTTTATCAATAGCAAATAATAAGTAAGGAGCAAATAATATCAAGACGAATAAATTTGATATTTTGTCGCTAAATCGCAATTTGAATAAATACGAAAGCGCACGCATGATTAAGCCAAGATAAACGCCGCTTGTTGAAAGAAGGAAAATAACATTTAGACTATTTGCATTCTTTATAATAGGAGAATCGTAATCTTTAACGTTGAACAACAAAGCATCTAAATATGCACTTGTCTCATCATCGAAGTTAGATAGAAAATTTTCTTTAATAGCCTTTTTTCTTATCGGAACTGAAAATTGATTTTCCTTGGACTGAACATTCAATTCGCGCTTGATACCTTTATTAGATAAGTATGTTTTAAAATCGAATTGGCTTTCAATAGAATGCAAATCAAGTTCATGGGGCGTGGCGTATAAAACGTAAAAATCCCCTACTTCGGTATCGTTAGCTTTTTCATAGATGTAAAACTTCTCAATTCCTGAAATAAAAACATAATAATTTTCGTGTGTTTCACTCACAAATCCACGAAAAGCACTATCTTTTGGATTATTAGGAATTCGCACAAAAGAAATGCCGATGCCTAAACTTAAAAACATAAGTGAAAATAGTAGCACCTTCTTTTTAAAACGAATAAAGACAAAGGTAAGAAATATTAAGGAAACAATTAAAAACAAAATCGCATATGAATGAAATATTCTAAGCCCTAAAAAGAAAGAAAGAAAAAAGACTAGTAGAATCATTTGATCGTAATGTAATTTTTTATTTTTTCAAATGTCGCCGGACCAATGCCATTAACATTTTTTACATCTTCTATTCTTTTAAAAGAATTACCTTGTCGGTACGATATTAGGTTGCTAGCAACCGTATCTCCAATTGCGTTTATAGTCATAAGTTTGCTTTTATCATCTTTGTTGATGTTCACTTTTGCAATTGGATCAATTGTGCACGCATTCCCGTTGTCATACTTGGGTGCGATATAAAACGATTGATCATCTTCCAATAAATAGCTCACATCATATGCTAACTCATCTGCATTTGTGGTCGCTCCCGACGCGGCTTGCAATAAATCACCTAAATCTGTATTAACTTCCATTAAATAAGTGCCAGGTCTTGTTACTTCGCCAGAAACAGTGATGGTAAGTTTGTTTGGATCATCGCTGACAAGGGATATCTCGCTTTGATTTGAAGTATTAACATATCGATTGACTTGGGACATAACTACGAGCAAAACAACTGTCGCAATAACCACCCCAATTATTACTTTGAACATATTTCACCTCCACTATTAAATAGAGGAAAATGAAGATGATATGCCCTTTATAATAAAAAAACGGAATTTTAATTTCCGTTTTAGTTTTTCTTATCGACTTCAATCTTGTCAATGCGAATATCAAACGATTGTTTGACTTTTACAGTGACAATGTCTCCAACTTTGTGTCCAAGCAACGCGATTCCTACAGGAGATTGATTAGAAACTAAGTTTTTGAATGGATCAGCTTCGACTGTTCCAACAATTTTTATTTCTTTGACTGATTTGTCATTTAAATTCGTAAACGAGACAACAGATCCTAGAGCAATTGTTTTGTCTGATTTGCTCTGGTCTTTGACAATTTTAGCATTAGCTAAGATGTTTTCAATTTCTTTGATACGAGCCTCAACTTCAGCTTGTTTATTTCTTGCAGCATCATAATCAGCATTTTCGCTTAAGTCGCCTTGTGCTCTAGCAGCTTTTAACTGTTCAATAACTTCTGGACGATCGATGTCGATAAGTTTTTTCTTTTCAGCAGTTAACTGATCGCGACCTTCAGATGTAAGTTCAATTTTATCGGTCATATTAAGATTCCCCTTTTATAACGATAAAAATTATATCAATACTGGGACAAAAATACTACTTATTTTTAGCAAATTACAAAAATTGACATTAGCATTTCTTTCTATATAATAGAACTTTGCATATGAAAGAATATCTACATAAATACTTTATCCTATTTCTCACATTCTTCAAAATTGGTCTTTTCACATTTGGAGGTGGATACGCGATGATCCCACTTATCCAGCAAGAAGTTACAGACAAGAAGAAATGGATGAGAGCTGAGGAAGTTGCTGATATCATTGCGATTAGCGAATCTACTCCTGGACCTTTATCAATAAATGCCGCAACTTACGTAGGTTATAAAGTGGCTGGGGTCCTTGGGGCAATTTTTGCCACATTTGGTCTTGTTCTTCCAGCTTTTGCGATTATATATGTCATTTCTTTATTTTTAGATCAATTCATGTCCATCGAAATTATCGCTCATGCTTTTTTAGGAATTAAGGCCGCAGTGTCACTTTTAATTATTATGGGCGGTTATATCTTATTTAAACAAATGAATAAAACCCCTTTAACAGTAACTTTGCTTATACTTTCGATTGCTGTTTCATTAGTTTTAGGGTTCATAAATCAAGATGTTTCCTCGATTTTCTATATTATTTGTGGAGCTATGGTCGGGTTGGTTGTTGAACTAATTCTCATGGCTAAAGAAAGGGGCAGAAAATGATATTTTTGCAACTTTTCTTCACTTTCTTTAGAATCGGATTGTTCACTTTTGGCGGTGGATATGGTGCTATACCTCTTATTCGTAGCGAAGTCGAACAAGCTGGCTGGTTGAGCGATAGCGAATTGTTAAACTTCATAGGCATTAGCGAAGCTACTCCAGGTCCCTTTGCCATCAACATTGCAACATTTATTGGTTCATCACAAGGTGGCTTTTTAGGAGCCGTCGTTGCGACTCTCGGATTTGTCATGCCATCTTTCTTAATCATTTTAATTGTGGCAATCATTCTAACGTGGTTTATGAAAAGCCGACTTGTCAAAGGACTTGTAAATGGAATCATGCCTGTTGTGATTGGCCTTATTCTAACGGCTGGTTTATTTCTCATTTTAGATGGAACCTATATTACAACGTATGATGTTTCAAAAATTGATTTAAAATCAATTGGAATAATTCTAAATCTAGGCGTCCTAATGATCGTCTATTCAAAAACGACAAAGAAAAAGCCGAATCCAATTGTTATTATCTTGATTTCGGCTGTTTTAGGAATCGTAGTATTTTCTATTTAGTCTCTTTACTATTTAGTTTTGGGTCGTTGATATAGGCATCGAATACTTCTTCTACTTCAGCGTATTCTTCGTCATCATCAATGCTAAATAAATTATGTTCATCATCGTAACGATAAACCTCAACATTTTCCTCATCGTCAGGGGCATATAAGAAAACATATTGCGCATGTCTTTGCTCATTTTCATAAGTAAAAAGCACTTTCATTTGTTTTTCTTTACCAGTTTCTTTGTCGATGATTGTAAAATTATTTTCTTCCATTTTGTGCACTCCTTTTGGAAAGATATGATTCTAGAATAACGACTGCCGACATCTCATCGATGACTTTTTTTCGTTTATTCCTTGATAAATCAGCTTCTAATAAACGCTTATTGGCAATGATTGTTGTCATGCGTTCATCTACCATTGCGATCGTTAATTCAGGCATTTCTTTAATAAGGTCTTCTTTAAAACGATTTGCGCTATCAGCAGATTTAGACATTTCTCCAGACATATGAAGAGGTAGACCAATGCACACCTCTTTAACGTTTTCTAGTCTAATAATGCGTAGTGCCTCGTTTAGTGCGACTTTAAAAGCACCGTCTTCAAAACGGAAATTCTCATAGCCATGAGCAGAGATCAAAAGCGCGTCAGTAATTGCCACACCAAGTGATTTTCTTCCCAAATCAAATGCTATAATTTTCCCCATTAATTCAAAAATTCCTTTACGTGATTTAAAGCGAAATCGACTTTGTCGATATCTTTGCCTTGTCCAGATGCAATGTCATCGCGGCCACCACCAGAACCGTTCAAATCCTTGGCGATAATTTTAACAAGATTTCCAGCTTTGATGCCCTCTTTAATAGCAGAGCCTCCGCAAGTAACGACAACAGGTATAGAGCCATCCTCGCCACCTGTAAATATAATGACATAATTTTCAAGAGGTTTCTTTAGGAAATCACAGATTTTCATTAATCCTTCTCTTCTTGTACCAGGTAAATTTGAAATCAAAAGAGAAAATCCATTATAAGTCACAAAATCGTTTTTAAGAGAGATAGACATCGCATATGCCACTTTTTCAATGAGTGAAAGATTGAGTTTTTGAAGCTCGCTTTTTTCTTTTTCTAAAGCGATAACACGATCATTTATTTCTAGATATGAAGCAGAACCTAAAGTTTGTTTAACTTTATTGATAGTAGTCTCTTTCTTTTCAACAAGTTCAAAAGCACCATATGAAGTACGTGCTTGTATTCTTCTTACCCCAGCGGCAATCGATTCCTCAGATTCGATTTTGAAAATACCAATTTCATCGCTGTTAGAGACATGAGTGCCACCGCAGAATTCTTTTGAGACATCTTGAACTATGACAACACGGACAATGTCGCCATACTTTTCTTGGAAAAGCATTTTAGCGCCAAGCTTCTCAGCTTCAGCAATAGGCAAAATCTTAGTCTCAACCGGATGAGCTTCAGCAATGTAGCGATTAACAATAGTTTCAATTTTTGCTAAATCTTCATCAGAAATCTTGTTGAAATGATTGAAGTCAAATCTTAAATATTGGCTTGATACATATGAACCTTGCTGGGCGATATGCGAACCAAGAACTTCTTCAAGCGCCCTTTGTAAAAGGTGCGTTGCAGTATGATTTCTCGCTGTTAATTTGCGTTTGTAATGATCGACACTTAAAGTGAATACATCGCCAACTTTTATTTCGCCCTTATGAACTAGAACATGGTGAAGATGCTGCTTGTTAGGTGCTTTTTGCACATCGATAACATCTGCTTCAGTTAAATTGTTTTTAATACAGCCGTTATCTGCAACCTGACCACCACTTTCAGCGTAGAAAGTTGTGACATTAAACATCACATCTCCTTCATCTTTAATCGATGATACTTTCTTTCCATCTTTAAATAATGCAATGACCTCGGAATTTACATCGTCATCTTTATAAGTAAATTCGCTTTTTAATGTGCACGAAAGCAAATCTTTTGATTGCTTTTTCATGGATTGAACTTCTTTGCGAGAATTTCTTGCTCTTTCTTTTTGATCATCCATTTCTTTGTCAAAGCCTTTTTTGTCGACTTTGATTCCAAATTCCGAACATATTTCAATGGTGAGATCAATTGGGAATCCATATGTATCATAGAGTTTAAAAGCATCTGCGCCGCTAAGTTGTTTCTTGCCTTTGATAAGTTCACGAAGTGTTTCTTCACCAGAAACCAAGGTGGTTAAAAATTTTTCTTCTTCAGCGCGAACTTGTTTAGCGATGCGTTGGATTTGTCCATCGAATTCTGGATATGCATCTTGCATGATGAAAGCCACAACTGGAACTAATTGGTACAAGAAAGGTTTGTCAATTCCGATTTTTTGGCCATAAAGCATTGCGCGACGTAGTAGTCTCCTAAGGACATAACCACGGCCTTCATTTGAAAAAGATTCGCCATCGAGAAGTGCAAAAGAAATTGCTCTAATATGATCAGCAATAACGCGATACGACATCAAATATGGCTCTTCATAAGGCTTCTTAGCAATTTTACTAACCGTATTAATTATCGGCATGAATAAATCTGTTTCGAAGTCAGTAATTGTTCCTTGCATAATGCAGGCAATACGCTCCAAACCAGCACCTGTATCAATATTTTTGCTTGGAAGTTCTTTATAATCTTCTCTTTTCACACCTTCAACAGCGTTATATTGAGAAAACACAATACCCCATATTTCTATGTAGCGATCATTTTCCATGTCATCTTGAAGTAATTTAATACCAACATGGTTTGGATCGTATTTGTCACCGCGATCATAAAATACTTCAGTATTTGGTCCACAAGGTCCTTCTCCTATCTGCCAGAAATTGCCTTCCAATGGAATTAAATGCGAAGATGGTAATCCTTGTTTAATCCACAATTCACGCGTTTCTAAGTCGGTTGGTAAATATGTGACGTAGATATTATTAACATCAAAAGCAAAATATTTTTCACTAGTTAAAATCTCAAAAGCCCATGCGATGACTTCTTTTCTAAAATAATCTCCGATTGAGAAGTTACCAAGCATTTCAAAAAAAGTGTGATGACGTGCAGTTTTTCCAACATTTTCAATATCGTTAGTGCGAATTGACTTTTGCACATCGGTAATCCTTCTAGAAGGAGGAATCTCGCTTCCATCAAAATATTTCTTCAAGGCCGCAACCCCTGAATTTATCCAAAGCAAAGTTGGATCTTTATACGGAATTAAAGAAGCGCTCTTTTCAACTTTATGGCCTCTTTCTTTGAAGAAGTTCAACCACATTTTTCTAATTTCATTACCTGTTAATTTTTTCATAAAATAAAACTCCTTGAACAATAAAAAAATCGTCCCCAAGGAACGACATTACATCGTGGTACCATCCTTGTTTAGCTAACAGTGCCCTTAATTATGCTTTAACGCAGCGGATACGGCGAGTATTGATCGCTTCAGAGAAGTGGCCCACTTAATTTCTTAAGTTTCTTTTCCCTATAGAATTATAAATAATATAGCAACTTAGCAACTTCTTTTCAAGAAAAGGTGAGAAAATAATAAAATAGTTGCCAATTTTGTATAGAATCGTATAATAAATGCAATAAGTAGCGGAGAAAATCACTATGAAAGCAAATGCCAAATTAGTAGTCATTTCTAACAGCTATTTTTATTATTACTTTTATTACGAAAGGAATGTTTCTCACGAATAAATAGTAATAATCAGTGGTGAGAAACGAATTATCGTTATCACCAAACTACTCAAATGCATTTAGAGCTCAGGTGATAGCACCACCTGAGTTTTATTTATAAAAAGGAGGAAAAATTTATGAAAAAACTCGCTAATCTATGTCTAGCCGCTCTTGGTCTAATTGCTTCAACAGTTACTCTTTCTTCTTGTGGAAATGGAAAAAGAATTGGGGTTTTACAATTAGCCACACATCCAGCTTTAAATAAAGTGCTTGATGGCTTTAAGGATAGTTTAAACTCAAATAATGTAGAATATACGTTAACAGTTCAAAATCCGGAAGGGCAAGAAGCTCAGATCGCCTCGATGGCATCCAATCTTGTTTTAGGCAATGAACTCGTTTTAGGAATTGCCACTTCTGCTTCACAAGGACTTAAAAAAGCCAGTGAAGATAATGGTTCTAATGTTCCAGTTCTATTTTCGGCCGTCACCGATCCAGTCGGAGCAAATCTAGTCAGTAAAAACACTGCTCCTGGCGGAAATGTTAGCGGTTGCTCAGACATGGGACCTGTCAACGAGTCAATAGATTTATTATCAACATATTTTACTTCAATTGATAGCGTGGCATGCCTCTATAACATTTCGGAACAAAATTCAAAGCAACAAGTCGCCATTGCTAAAACACGAATTGAAAGCAAAGGATGGACTTTTGTTGATAAAGGCATCAATTCTGCGACCTTGGTTAGTTCTACGGTAAGTTCTTTACCAGACACAGTGGACGCAATTTATATTCCTACCGATAACATGATAGCCGGCGCTATTGCCTCGGTTGCTTCTAGCGCAAAAAGCAAAAAACTCCTCGTCGTGTGTGGTGATTCAAGCATGATTGAAGGCGGAGGAATTCTTGGGCTCGGCGTTGATTATTTCAATCTAGGACAAAGAGTTGGTTTAATGGCCGTCGATATTTTGCTCAATGGTAAAAAAGTTGGCGATATCGATGTCGGATACGCAACAGAATGGCCATTGACAGTCAATAAAAAGATGGCAGATGAATGGGGCATTGAACTTCCACAAAGCCTAATCGACGAAGCTTCAAAATCTGGAAACAATTTAATTCAATAAATATGAATCAGTTTACTAATTTTCTAACAGACCCAATTCTTCAGGGGCTCATCTGGTCGATATTAGCCCTTGGAGTTTTCGTGGCCTATCGAGTGCTAGATATTGCAGATTTGAGCGTGGAGGGAGTTTTTCCATTAGCCGCCGTTTGTAGTATATATTTTATAAATAGCGGCTGGAATCCACTATTAGCACTACTTGTGACTTTGATCATTGGTGCGGTGTGCGGTGCATTAACAGCAATGTTACATGTCTATTTAAAAATACCTTCTTTATTAGCTGGTATTATTATGATGACCGGCTTGTTGACATTTGTTCTTGTGGTAAGCAATGGCAACATTTCTTTATCTATTGATAAAGAATCTATGTTCAGTTGGCTCTATCACCTATTGGAACCATCGATGGGAATAGCATGGGGAGACTGGCTAGCTAACGTTGTTATCATTGCTGCAATTGTCGTTTTATGTCTTGTGTTCATTTATATATTTTTTGGAACAAAAATTGGTATTTCGATTCGCGCAACCGGAAAAAACAAAACAATGGCTCGGGCATGTGGAATTAATGATCGCTTAATGATTATCATCGGTCTGGCTATTTCATCTAGTTTAATCGCCTTAGCAGGTTGCATTTATGCCCAGCAAAAAACGTATGCTAGCGCGGATGTTGGCAAAGGTACTATCGTTATCGGTTTAGCAACTTTATTTCTAGGCGAAGTTGCCTTCAAGAGAACTTCTTTTAAAGTAAATTTAATAAGCATAGTACTCGGAGGATTTATCTACTGGTACATCATTGATGCAATACTGATTATTCCAGGATTTAATGCCAACTATCTGTCGTTAGTTCAAGCGGGAATCATGGTCTTAGTCATGGGCGTTCCTTACTTGATTAAACTATTTAAGTCACGGCAGGAAAAAAGAAAGATAAGAGGAAAAGCTGATGTTAAAAATATCTAATTTGCACAAAACTTTTAAAATTGATGCTAATCCACTCAATGATCGCAAAGCCATTCAAGGTGTCAGTTTGAATGTGAATAATACAGATTTTGTAACGATTATTGGCGGCAATGGCTCTGGAAAGACCACGCTTTTAAATCTAGTTGCAGGAGTTTATGACGTCGATTTAGGGAAAATTGAAATCGATGGCATTGATGTCACAAACACAAAAGAATATAAAAGAGCCAAATATATCGGTCGAGTTTTCCAAGATCCGATGGTTGGGACGATTGCGGATATGACATTGATGGAAAATCTCGCCTTAGCAGATTTACGTGGTAAAAGAAAATCGATGCTATGGGCTTTGAGTTCTTCCAAAAAAGAACAGTTTGTTTCTTTGTTAAAAAAACTAGATCTTGGCTTAGAGACTAGATTAAATGATCGAATGAAAACATTTTCCGGAGGTCAGCGACAATCGATTACACTTCTAATGGCAAGTATGAATTCACCGAAAGTTTTGCTTCTTGACGAACACACCGCCGCGCTTGATCCAAAAACCGCTAAAAAAGTTATGGAATTAACGGACAAAATAGTCAAAGAACTACAAATACCCACATTGATGATTACTCATAACATGAAAGACGCCATAAAATATGGCAATCGCCTTATCATGATGGCAGATGGTAAAATTATCTTCGAATCATCTGGTGAAGAGAAGAAAAAACTCACCATCGATGAACTTGTGGAAAAATTTTCCAAAGCCTCTGGCGAGGAATTACCTGATTCAATGATTTTATCTTAAAACGGGATTAAACCCGTTTTTTTAATCTACTCTTTTATTCTTGTAATATACTTCTTCAATGGTCCCAGAACCTAGTAATATATCCCCATCATAAAAAACCGCTTCTTGACCTGGTGTCACAGCTTTATATGGTGAATCATATACCACTTCTAAACAGTATTTATCAAGTCGTCTAATAACCACGCCTTGATCAGGCTGGCGATATCTAAACTTCGCCCCTACATGTTTATTGGATGGTACTTCAGTGATAAAATTTAAGTTTCTAACGAGACAACGATCGGAAAATAAATAGTCATTTTCTTCGCCTTTAGCGACATAAAGAATATTATTTTTAGCATCTTTTTTGCAAACGAACCAGCCAACAGCTTTTTCATTAGCAATGCCGCCAATTCCAAGTCCTTTTCTTTGGCCTAAAGTATAATACAAAACTCCATCGTGCCTACCAAGTACTCTTTTTGTTTCAATATCAACGATATTGCCTTGTTGAGCGGGAAGATAATTTTTTAGAAACTCTTTAAAATTTCTCTCGCCGATAAAGCAGACTCCAGTTGAATCTTTTTTATCTGCAATATTGAGATTTAACTCATGAGCAATTTTTCTAACTTCAGGTTTTGTGATATCCCCTAATGGAAATAGACAAGATTTGATTTGTTCTTCAGTGAGTTGCGACAAAAAATAAGTTTGATCTTTATTTTGATCTCGGCATTTACAAAGAAAGGTGTGTCCATCTTTTTCCACTCTTTTTGCGTAATGACCCATAGCGATCATATCGCATCCTTTGCTTTTAGCAAATTGAAGAAATGAATCAAATTTAATATATTTGTTGCATAGAATATCTGGATTAGGGGTTCGACCATGATTATATTCATCGAGAAAATATGAAAAAACATGATCCCAATATTCTTTAATAAAATCGACGCGGTAGAGCTCTAAACCAAGAATTTTGGCAACAGCTTTTGCGTCGTCATAATCTTTTTCTTGAGGACACTGAGGATCTTTTAAAGTTGGATTGCCTAAAACATCATTGTTAGCCATTGCATCCCAATTGCGCATAAAACCACATACGACATCATAGCCTTCTTTTTTTAATAAATAGGCTGCAACCGCACTGTCCACGCCTCCTGATAAACCAACCATGATTTTCATTTTACGAGTTCCTTAGAGTCTAAAATCATAGTAAATGGCCCATCATTTATCAAATTAACTTTCATGTCAGCGCCAAAAATACCAACTTGAATTGGACCAAATATATCGCTTAGTACTTTATTAAAATATTCATACAATGAATTAGCCTCGTAATGGTCTAGTGCATTGACAAAAGTTGGACGCCTTCCAGAGGATATGTCACCATATAACGTGAATTGCGAAACAGAAAGAATCTCGCCATCGATATCTTTTAACGAGAGATTCGTTTTTCCATTTTCATCTTGAAACACGCGCATATTGACAAGCTTCTCCGCCATTTTTTCAACAATGCGTTTATCATCGCCAAAAGTGAAACCAACAAAAACCACAAACCCACGAGAGATTCGTGCAATTAATTTATCGTTAATTTTTAAATTAGCTTCTAAAACATTTTGTACGACAATTTTCATAAATTACTTGATGTAGTCATGAACAATTGGAAGAGGCTTGACAACCTCGTTAGATAGTTTAAATGAATTTCTAATATCATCAAGAACAGATGAAAATTCGTCCTTGTTAGTATGAGCAACGCATAAGACTTCGCCTTTTTTAACATGATCTCCGACTTTTTTATTTAAAACTATGCCAGCTGACATATCGATAACATCTTGCATTGTCTCACGGCCAGCTCCTAATCTCATCGCCGATTCGCCAATCTCTAATGAATCAATGCGTTTAACATAGCCATCCTGGGACGCTTTGACTTCAATAATATGCTTAGCCAATGGGAATTTAGATGGGTCTTTGACATAAGATGAGTCTCCGCCTTGAGCTTTGACCATGGCCTCAAGTTTTTGTAAAGCTTTGCCATTTTTAATAACTTCTTCAAGAAGTTTTCTGCCTTCTTTTTTATCTTTAATAATGTGAGCCTGTTCAAGCATGATAGAACCAGCTTCCAAACAAAGTTCAACTAAATCATGTGGACCATGTCCATTCAATGTTGCGATTGCTTCTTTTACTTCAAGAGAATTACCAACGGCTAGACCTAAAGGTTGGTCCATATCAGTTAAAATAGCACGTGTATCGCGGCCTAAGCCATCACCAATTCCAACCATGGTACGTGCAAGTTCTTGAGCGCTTTCAAGAGTTTTCATGAAAGCCCCAGATCCAAATTTCACATCGAGCAAAATGGCATCGCCACCACTTGCCAATTTCTTAGACATAACAGACGAAGCAATAAGAGGTATTGACTCCACTGTTGCAGTTACATCTCTTAAAGCATAAAGCTTCTTATCAGCAGGTACTAAATGTCCAGTTTGTCCAACAATGGCTAATCCAATATCATTAACTTGTTTAATAAACTGCTCTTGTGGAATAGCGATTTTCATTCCTGGAATCGATTCCATTTTATCGAGTGTTCCACCGGTATGACCTAGACCACGACCGCTCATCTTGGCAACTTTCGCGCCACAAGCAGCAACCATAGGTCCAAGAACCAAACTAGTCTTGTCTCCAACGCCACCAGTTGAGTGTTTATCGACTTTAACACCTTTAATGCTTGAAAGGTCGATTACATCGCCACTATGCATCATACAATCGGTAAGACAAGTAATTTCCTTAACGTTCATACCTTTATAATAAATTGCCATGGCCAAAGCTGAGGCTTGGTAGTCAGGAATAGAACCATCGACATACCCTTTGATAAAAAACTTAATTTCTTCATCGCTCAAAACTTTTCCATCGCGCTTTTTTTCAATAATATCAACCATTCTCATGTTCAAATACCTCGCTAAATATTATATCATAATAGCAGTATAACAAAAAATCTTTTGTAAACAATATGACCGAAAACATTTCATTTAAGAAGCATTTAGAAAAATATCTCAACAAGAGCGATCTTGATGAGCTACTTTTATCGCTAAATGATGATGAAGTAAAGGGATTGTATCTTAATAATAAATTAATAGACGATGAGACATTTATAAAAAAATTCCCAAATGTAAAAAAACATCCATTTGTGCCTCATGCTTTTATTTACGAAAAAAATATGTATGACTTTGGCAGGCACTACTTATACGAATTGGGCGCTTATTATATTCAAGAACCGTCATCATCGATACCCCCATCAATATTAAAATTTGATGATGGTGATTTGATTTTGGACATGTGCGCTGCTCCAGGTGGCAAATCAATTGCTTTAAGTTTAAAAAATCCGCAAGGTGTCGTCATTGCAAACGACATCTCACGAACAAGACTCGAAATATTGGTAAACAATATTGAACGCATGGGAATCGACAATATAGTGGTGACATGCAAAGATTACACAAGAGACGACATAGTGCGTAGAGAAAAAGAAACTTATGATGCGATATTGTTAGATGCACCATGCTCTGGTTCTGGAATGTTTAGAAAAATGGAAGAGATGAAAGATGACTGGACTTATGAAAAAGTTCTTAAATGCCAAGCTATTCAGAAACAGTTGATTATAAATGCCTTCTCCATGCTAAAAGAAGGTGGCTGTCTAGTTTATTCCACTTGTTCATATAGCTACGAAGAAGATGAAGAAATTATCAGTTTTCTTTTAAATAATACTAGCGCCGAATTGATACCTATTGAAAATAATTCATTATTTTATAAAAGCAAAGACATTCCTCAAAGCATTCATTTGTTCCCATCAAAATTCCCTGGGGAAGGTCAATTTATTGCACTAATAAGGAAAAAAGGACTTAAAAGCTCAACGGCCTACCGTAAAAGTGAAAAAAACGATAAGCTTTACAAACAATTTAACATAGATACTCGCGATAACATCATGACCAAAGATGCGGTGTATTCTTTAACGCACCGAATAGAAATCAAAAACGGAAATATAGTTAGATATGGCGTAAAAGCATTGGAGAAAAAAGGAAAAGAATTTATTCCAACTCACCACTATGCTAGAGCGATTGCGGCAATAGAAAAATACAAACTAAATGATTCCGAATTCAAACATTATATTTCTGGGGCAGAAATCGATGTTAAAAATAATCTGAATGGTTGGGTTGCTTTAACATATCAGAATTTTAATGTAGGGTTAGGTAAGGCTCACGATGGCAAAATGAAAAACCATTATCCAAAAGGACTGCGCATCGCTAATATTAATCTTTAACGTGTCTTCGTTTTTAATTTCAAAATGTAATTTCTATCAAGTATGCGAAGATTATCGACTTCTTTTTGAACTTCATCGTGCATGACAAGCGATAAGGAATTAGTGTTATAATCCGCATAATCTTGAGGTGTGTATTGCCTTAAACAGGTAATAAAAATAGGGTATTTTTTAAACGATTGACTTTTGAATACACGATATGTCGAATACATGGCGATTTCAATGATGTTAGCATTGCATTTAAAAGCGCTTCTTAAAGCACCAGCCTTAAATTCCTTAACGGGATCGAATGGATTCTTATTTCTAGTTCCTTCAGCAAAAACAACATAAGAAAGATGATTATTCGAAATCGATTCTTGCACTTTTTGAATGGCACGGACTTCTTGCCTTAAATCAGAACGATCGATAAAAATTCCTTCGATTGAACGTAAACAACGACCAACTATTGGGTATTTAAGTATTTCCTTCTTTGCGACAAAAGAAATGGGCTTTTCTGAAATGGCAACGAGGGCCAAAGGATCAAAATCCGATAAATGATTAGAGATTATCAAACAAGCCCTGCCTTGAGAATTAAGTATTTCAGCACCTTTTAGTTTCCAATCAACATGAAAATGTTTACAAACAAAAAGGGTTAAACTTCGAAACTTGCTATAGCGTATTTCCAAAGGATATTTTTCGGGGTGGCGAGAATATTTGATAAGAAAAGCGAAATATGACCAAATAATTCTTGGCCCACAAATTATCAATAATCTCAAATACTTAAACATGCATTTCCTTTTTTATCTATTTTGTATAGAAAGACATTCGAATTGTTCTATTAAAATGAATATACCACATTTCGCGTCAGTTTCAAGGCGACCTCTTAATGCAATCAGTGAACCCTTTTTTAATTTCATGAATAGCGGAGTATTCATTTTCGTCCAAAACTTCGCTGGAAAACGATCAGATTCATAAGTATGTTTGGTACTTGGCAAACGATCCACTTCCAAATAACGAGTCGACTCATCGATTTCATCGCCTAAACGGCAGGTCATAAAAAGATCAACGATCATAATCTTTCCTCCAATATGATTTCATTATAAATGGATAAAGACAAAAATTTTTCTCATTTCGTTTTATCAGTTAACCCAAGTATTGACATAGGAGTAATCATCGCATTTTTTACCATGGGTATTGTTGCGTCTTTATCTTTAAGAGAAACTAGAGGCGAAAAGTATTTATCTTGATCATAATAAATCGTGTCATAAGATGGATTGATAAAAACATTTATTTCATCGAACTCTTCAAAGCGATTTTTGAGCGAATAATGCATCAGAAGTCCACTATTTGTTAAATCTTTATAATCAACCATTTTTGCAATAGATGCTGCTTTATCTTCACGAATAAATGGCAACTTCTTTCTTAAATTAACAAGAATAGCAAACTTTTTTGCCATATTAAAACGGGAATCTAATAAAGCGTAATTAAATGTATTAACGCCACTATTATCATTGTAGGTATTAAAACGATGTTTCTTGCTTAAGCCAATTTCTTGCCCTGCATGAAAAAATGGTATCCCAAAAGACAAAAGTACAAGTGAATTAGCAAAAGATTGGCGTTCTAATACCTCCTGCGTGTCATCTTCAGCACATGCGGTCTGAATTTTATCGAACAATGTACCATTGTCATGGCATTCGATATAATTAACGCTTTGCGCTGGTGTTTTGAAAAGATGTGGGTAAGTATAGTCGATACAACTTCCTAAAAGAGCATACTTAAATCCTTGCCGATAATCGGCATTTAACAAGGCATACCCTCTCTCGCTTAAATGGTCGCCGCTACCACCTTTAACAATCTCGCGATAACGATCATTGAAAAAAGCATAATGTGGAAGGATATCAGCTCGATACATCGTGCCAAGTAATTCATTTTTAGCACTTGCAAACATATCCCAACCTTCACCAAGAAGAATTGCATCTTTTTTTATAGAATGAACTTTTTGGTCGATTTCATGAAGAGTAGAAACATCAATAAGACCCATTAAATCAAATCTAAAACCATCGACATCAAATTGTTTTAAAAGATAAACTACAGAATCAACAATCATTTTCCTGGCCATTAAATGTTCGCTCATAAAATCATTGCCACATCCTGAACAAGTTGACATTTTTCCATTTTCTTTTCTTCGGAAAAAATAATTAGGAACAATCTTTTCAAATATTGAAAATTGATAATTATAAACGTGGTTATAAACCACATCTAAGATGATGCGTATGCCGTGCTTGTGATAAACAGATACCAACTCTTGAAGATCATGAATTCTAGAATAAGGATTATCTAATTCACTAGCATAGCTACCTTCGATGACAAAAAAATGTGCTGGATCATATCCCCAATTGTAAGATTTAAGCGGTTTGGTTTCGTCGACTGTTGAATAATCTAAAACTGGAAGAAGTTGTAAATGCGTTATTCCTAAATATTTTAAATAGTCAATTCCAGCAGGGTTTCCACCACTAGTTTTGCGCCCTTCTTCACATAAACCTTTAAAAAGGCCTTTGTGAACAATATCGGTATCATTAGACAAAGTCAAATCGCGGACATGTCCTTCGTAAATTATTGCATCGCAATAAGAATTCATTTTAGGCAATTTATCATCGAAAGAAGGAAAGTTTTTCTTATTTAGGTCCACCACAACTGAGTCGTGGCTGTTTAAAGTTGAAGCTTTTGCATAAGGATCGACGCAAGAGGAAGTGACGCCGGAATTGGTGATGAGGTAGTGATAAATAAGCATTTCTTGATCGCCTTTAATGATGGCGCGATAGACACCACATTTATCGCGTTTACACATTAAAATTTGTTCATCTTCACCTTGTTTATGATATGAGAGCAAAACAGTGCTAGCAAGAGGAGCCCAAATGGCAAAGCGCGTTTCTTCTTTACTATAAACAGGGCCAAGATCGTCGCCGTTATAAGCGAAACGTTCATCAAAATCATCCAAAAGTGGCAAGTCATCAACGTTCAAAGCAAATGTTCCAAAATTTGGTAAAACAACTTGATAGACATGCCCTAACTCAAGATCTTTTGTTAATTTGAACTCATAGAAAGCCAGACCATGCATAGAACTTGTTTTGTTGGCTTTTAAATTGATAAAGAATTCGCCATCTTTTTCAAGGGTGAAATCACCATCATCTTTCAACGCATTTGAAAAAACCACCATTCGAATAGTGCGATAATCAAATAATTTGACTGTGACAAATGAATCTTTCATCAGTTAACTTCAACCACCGCTACAGCATAATTGCCATCATGAGAAATTGAAACATCATATTTTTTATCTTCAAAATAGAGTATTGGCGCTCCACTTTCATTTTCATAAGTAATTGAAATACGTTTAAAAGAAACAAAACCGATACCTTTGTGCATCGCTTTCAGAAACGCTTCTTTAGCGGCAAATCTTCCGGCTAAAAACTGTAATTTATCGCTTCGATTAGAATATATTTGATATTCATCATCGCTGAGAACATATTTAGCAAGTCGCTCAACATTGCGAATCCTCGTCATATCAACGATATCAATTCCTAGTGCCATAAAAACTCCTTTTAGTGATTCCCGGTATCTATTTCGCTTTTAACTAAATCGCTAGAACCAGGATTTTCACTGTTTTTTCCATAATTAGCGCCATGAACAAGAACTTTGCATCCTTTGGCTGAAGAAGCAGATTCAGGCTGTTGGGCAACAATTCCTGCATTTTTTAGCATTAAGAAAAGTCGACCAGCGCGATTATAGCCAACGGAGAATTCACGCTGAATGGAACTAATAGAAGCATATTCACGGGTCATAACGGATTCTTTTACTAAATCAAATAAGTCATCGTTGATATCATCGGAAGAATTGCCACCGCCGGAGTTTTCGCCACCGCTAGAGACACTTGACCCACTAAGGTCGACAAAGTCTGGGTCGAACTCAGCCGGCCATTCTTTCGCAATATAATCAACGATAGCCGATATTTCTTTATTAGAAATAAACATCCCTTGTAATCGTAAAAAAACATTGCGAGCAATCGCGGTACAAGACACCAGCATATCGCCATAACCAAGCAAACTTTCCGCGCCTTTTTTATCAAGGATAACCATGGAATCAACATCGCTAGAAACAGAAAGAGCAATACGTGTCGGCAAGTTCGATTTAATAACGCCATTTATGACATCGACAGAAGGTCTTTGCGTCGAAATGATGAGATGGATTCCAGCAGCACGGGCTTTGCCACCTAAAGCAGCAATTGGACGTTGGATATCTTTACAACTATTTTGCACATCGGCGTATTCATCGAAAATGACCACAACATAAGGAAGAATTGGGAGATTGTGTTCCTTAGCATATTCGTTATATTGTTTTAATTTTTGGCAATGAGCTTCCCTAAATAGCGCGTATCGCTCATTCATCTTTTCCACCAATTTATCAAGAGCGTTTTTAGCTTCTGTTGAATCGCAAATAACTGGACGTAATAAATGAGGATCATTTTCATAAAAAGCCATTTCAACCATTTTAGGGTCGATGAGAAGAAGCCTTACTTGATCTGGACTGTTGCGCATGATGAGCGACATGATGATAGTGTGCATAAAAACAGACTTGCCACTACCGGTTGTACCCGCAACAAGCATATGAGGAAAATCTTCAAGTTGAGCTTTGACATATTCGCCAGTTATCGACTTGCCTAGAACAACAGCGGTTCCATCAGCTTTAGAATCTATTAAAAATTTAATTGCTCCTTTATATCCAACGATAGATGTTGTCGCATTAGGGATTTCTAATCCAGCAGTTGTTTTTCCCATGACAACAGGTTCAAATCTTGCGGCCACGCCACTAAGAGCGCGAGATAAATCAGGAACATAGCGTGATAAATTGCTCACAGGTACATTATCGTCTGGTTGAATATCAAAACGGGTGACAGACGGACCCATGGTAAAGCCTGTGACATGAGCGCCAACGCCTAAGCGTTGATACGTCAAATCGATAACCTTGATGCGTTCATTGCAAACTTCGATATTAGTAGCTTCATTGGCTGATGAATCATAATCCATCAGTAAATCTAAAGGTGGAGTCACATATTTGCGGTGCTTAACAATTTTAGGGGCTTCGACTTCTGGCTTTGAAGAATTGCGAACCATTTGTTTTTCTGGGTCACCAATTGTCGTTTTGACAAAAGCGAGATCCTTAATCGTCTCATTTTTTGCTCGGTTAGCTGAGGGGGTTACTTCAACCTCCGCTTCTTCTTTTTCATCATCGATGGACAATTTATTTGGAGTAAATTCGCTATATCCATCATCTTTTGGAAGATCGCCTTCTCGATAAAAATGGGCTTTGACTAAACCTTGAGTTCTATTAAATGATTTCATTTGTAAATCATATTGCGCTGTATCGTGCGACGGCTCTTCAAATTTATTAGAAGTCATCGGCTGCGAACTTTGTTTATTGACTGTTGAAGTTTGATTAATTGTGCTAATTAAAGGCTGGTCTTCCCTTTGTAAAGTTGTCTTTACCTCTGGTTTGGTTATTTCAAGAGGACTTTCCTCGATGCCACTGTCGTTTTTAATGCTATCAAAAGCATCTTTTTCCTGTTTATTAATTTCAGCTTTCTTTTTAGCAGAAACAAAAGCCTTTTTCACAATAGAAAAGAAAATCATAACAAGTCCGCTTAATGATAGAACAATAGATACAACCCAAGTCAAAATGTTTGAAACCGTGTCCATTAAACCAGCTAACAAATATCCAATGACGCCGCCGCTCAACTCATATGACAGCATAAAACCGGTGCCAACGCTTGTTGCGGTTCCAGCGCAGTCGTTAAACACTTTTAGAAAAGTATCCCAGGCATTTGAAATGTTTAAAGTACCGGTAGAATTTGAAATTATTTCAGTAACGATGACAAGAAGCGACAAAAACAAAAGAATTCCACCAATGATTTTTATAGAAAACTTCACATTTTGAAGTTTGCTTCTAAAAAAGATTAAAAACCCGATGAAAACTAGACAAGGATATATCAACCAGTAACCGGCAAAGCCAAATAAGAAAAGAATCGGATAAGCAAATATATAAGTGATAAATCTAAAATTGCTTGAAACGACAGCCACTCCAGCAGAAAGAAAACCAACAATTCCGCACAAAGCGATGATGATTCCAATTAAAGTAATTATAACAGCATTGTGCTTTTTACTTGGTACAATAGCAGGTGATGATTCATTGGTTTCTGGCATATTATTATTATACAAATATCTTTAATACATTAAAAGATTAAATTGTCTAGAAAGCAAAGCTTTATTACTCTATTTCAACAATTAACGGTAAAATGATAGGCGATTTGCTTGTTTCACGTTTTATTGTTTTTTGGCAAGTTTCGCGAATGATTTGTTTTGCTTCATCGATATTGCAATTCGGTTTAGCAAGATAATCTTGAAGCGTATTCACAAGAATTGCGGTGATGGTTTTTAAGATAGCGTCAGAGTCTTTTAAGAAGACAAATCCTCGCATTTGAACATCAGGACCAGCTACGATAATACGTTTTGAACGCGAAATTGTTACGCCCATGACTACTACACCATCATCCGAGAGTTTTTGCCTTTCCAAAATAATAGAATTGTTGGCGTTGGCAATGCCTGAACCATCAACCAAAAGATCTCCGGTTTCAATATTGTTGTTTTCGAGGTGAGCTCCACCGGCGTTTATCGATAAAATATTGCCATTATCCATAACAAATATATTGTTATGTGTTAATTTAATTGACATTCCAACTGCCAATTGAGCATTAGTAAGTAAGAAGCGATATGTGCCTTTGACAGGAAGATAGTATTTTGGTTTGAATAAAGAAATCATCGTTTTAATATCTTCTTCTGAAGCATGCATAGTCAAGAAATCACGTTTGAGATTGAGAATTGTTGCTCCAGTGCCATATAGTTCATCCAAAGCATCGGTCGCAACAACTTCAACATTAACATTAGCTGGAGCCGCCATAATAAAAGTATCACTTGCAGTGATTTGAATGCGTTTGTCATCTGCTTGCCCATTCGCCAATAAAGCAACTTTTTGATACAATTTCGCCCCATAAGCGCAAATAAGGACAATGACGTCTTGTGCTTTAGTGCGATTTGCATCATCGCGAGACAAGAATAAAGTTCTTGGAATTGGTTCGCGAGAAATGGCCACAAACGTATTCATTACTTCATCGGTTTCTTCATCATAACAAACGATTTTTTTATGCGTTTGAATTGCTAGTTTAAACACCTCACCAGTGTTATAAGCGTTAGGAGTAAAAAGGGCGATGAATGTTTTGCCCTTACTCTCTTCTAGTGCGCGATGAATCCGAGGAGTAAGTTTATGTCTAGGAGAGGTATAGCCTAATTTATCAGAATAAACAGATTCTACCATGAGAAGAAGTGTTTCTTCTTCAGCTATTTTGGCTAAAGCCGCCATGTCGTGAAGATATCTTGTTTCACCATTATTTTCAACGATGAAATCTCCAGTATAGATGATATTACCTAAAGAAGTAGAAATAGCGACGCCTGATGAATCAGCGATATTGTGGCATGTATGAAAGAAAGAGAACTTTCTATTAGAAATCATTACGGTAGATGTTGGTTCAATGATGTGAATATCCAATTTTAAATTCATCATATTGATATGCTTGACAAAACGTTTGAGCATGATCGAAGTAACTTCAGAACAATATATAGGGGCAGGAACATCCTTATAAATATAAGGAAGTGCGCCAATTTCATCATCGTGACCATGAAGTAAAATATATGCTTTAACACGATTTTTATTTTGAATAAGATATTGATAATTTGGGATGATATAGTCGATACCTGGAGTCATCTTATCAGGGAAACGGACGCCACACTCGATGATGAACATTTCTTGATTGATTTCAACGACTTGAAGGTTTTTTCCCGTCTCATCCAGTCCACCGAGGGCAAAAACTCTTATTTGATCTTCCATAGTAAACTCCTTATTTAAAATATAACGAACAAATTATAATATTTGACTTGCTACGTAACAATTATACATAAATTACAAGTAATTTCCAACTAATTACACAATCATTTTCAGTTCTAATAATTTCCCACTTATTTCATAGAGCCTAATTTCTTGGTTATCGATGAGGATATACGTTCTCGAATTATTATCTCGATTTTGGGAGATGGAACCCGGATTGACATACATCACTCCACTTTTGTCTTCGCGAAGTAATGGAACATGAGTATGGCCAAAACAAATTACATCGCCTTTTGCAAAATTAAATTTTAAATTTGCTAATTCATGACCATGGGTTAAAACGAAGCGGTGCCCACTTAAATAAATGCTTTGAATAAGTGGCATATCAAATGAGAAACCATCGTCGGGAAAATCACAATTTCCTTTGACTGCCACAAGACGAGTTGGAATATTTTCTAAAATCATTTTGCATTCATGCGGGTTATAATCTTCACTGCTAGAATAACCATGGAGAAGATCGCCTAATAAAACCACCATATCCACATTCTCACGAGCTGCAATTTCTGAGATTATATCAGCGCTAGAAACTAAACCGTGAACATCGCTTGCCATTAATATTTTCATACCTATTCCTCGATATTTTTGCAAGAAACGACATTTACGCCACTACCACACACATCTTCGATGATGACATCGCCAATATGAACGGGAGCGTGGACAACGATTTTATTAATTTCCTTCATACAGTCAAAGATTTTACCCTTTGCAATTGGTGTTATTGTTTTAACTGGGAGTCTTTTTTCTATTTTAGAAATAATGACAACGGTTGAGGTAACGATACGAGTTGGGTTTGTGACTTCGCTTTTCCCATAAATCGCACCGCGAGGACAAGAATTACCAGTTACATTAAAGTTTTCATCAACAGTCAAACTACAACCACGAGGGCAACAAATACAAGTAAGAGAAACCGTTTTCATTTAACCATATCCTCCATTTCAATGCGAAGAATTCCTTCTTCAGCAAGAAGAGATTTATCAATTTTTACAATTTCCATTTCGCTTGGGATGATAGCTAATTTTACAACTTTTTTAATAAGTTTATCATTTAAATAGAATGCAATTATTTGATTTTTTAATGGTTTGCGAACACGAAATTTAAATTCTGTGTCAAATAAAGAATTAACGTGAACCTTTTGTGGAACTACATAACCAATATTATTGCCATTTACGCAGGTTATCGTATGGTTTTCGCCATTTAATTTGCCTTGCACGTATAAACTCGCACCCTCACCTGCTATGCGCGCTTCTTTAACAACATAGTCGACCAAGTCGTGGACATGGAGAACATTTCCACAACTAAAAAGACCATCCATTTCGCTTTGCATGTATTCATCGACTTTGGCACCTTTTGTATTTGAAAGAGGTATGCCTAAATTATTTAAAATGTTGCTATTAGGAATTAAACCAACAGAAAGTAAGAGCGTATCGCAATCGAAATGCTGCGTTGTCCCTTCGATTGGTTTAAAAGCTGAATCAACCTCAGATATTTCAATACCTTCGACATGTTCTTTACCAATTACTTTAGTAATTGTATGAGAAAGATAAAGAGGTATATCGTAATCTTTTAAGCACTGAACAATATTGCGGTTTAATCCATTGCTATATGGCATGAGTTCAGCCACACCTAGAACCTTTGCTCCTTCTAGAGTAAGTCTTCTAGCCATTATTAAGCCGATATCTCCACTGCCCAAGATAAAAACTCTTTTCCCGACTAAATAACCATAGATATTAAGATAGAGTTGAGCATTACCTGACGTGATGACACCGCTTGGACGCGAACCGGGTAACATAATAGCACCACCACTGCGTTCATAACAGCCAGTCGACACAATAATGGCTTTAGCTTGTATTTGAACATAGCCTTCATAATCATTGACATATGTGACGACTTTTTCTTTTGAGATATCTAAGACAAACGAATTAAGGCGATATGGAATATTTCGCTGTTTTACTTGACTAGAAAATCTGCTCATAAACTCTGGACCTGTTAATTCTTCTTTGAACTCAGTAAGACCAAAGCCATTGTGAATGCATTGATTTAATATCCCACCTAAATAATTATTTTTCTCGATGATTAAAATATCATGGCAACCATGATCATATGCACTTATAGCAGCGGCCATGCCAGCCGAACCACCACCAATGATAACAATATCAATATTTTTCATTCGTGATGCACCTTCGTTTCTTCTTTAACAATGTATGAACCTTCATTATCATAAAGAACTTTACTAATATCGATGTGATAATAATCAGAAAGAAGCATTAATAATTTGCTTTGACAGAAACCACTTTGGCATTTGCCAAAACCAGCTCTTGTCCTCTTTTTAATAGCTTTCAAACTTCGACACGGAAGTGAACGAGATAGAACATCCTTAATCTCTCCTAAGGTTACTTGTTCACAATTGCACACGATAACCCCATAGTCTTTGTTTTGAATAACGAGTTTATTTTTTTCTTCAATAGATAAGGCTTTGGGCATGATATATTTTTTAACACGCGGATTATAGTTTTCTTTATTGACAAGTTTTATATGCTTAGCCAATAATTCTTCGACGACATATTTAGCAATGGCAGGAGATGAAACAAGTCCAGGAGATTCAATTCCACCAACAATGAAATATCCTGGATTGATGTCGCTTTCTTTAATGACGAAATCATGTGTTGATGGCGTAGCACGGAGACCAGAAAAAACTCTTATTACTTCACGAAATGGAATTGAAGGAATCATCTCCAAAGCTGATTTTTTGACATTGTTCAATGTTTCGGAATCAGTATCGAAATCATCGCGGTCAATTATTTCTTCACTCGATGGACCAACTATATAGTTTCCACTTGTGGTTGGCGACACTAAAACGCCTTTGCCTTTTGCGGTCGGAACTCTAAAAATAACATGTCTGACAAGTCCTGGAGCATAGTGATCAAGAACAAAATATTCTCCTTTTCGGGGTTTAATAACGAATTCATTATCGGAAAGCATTTTGTTGAATAAATCACTGGATAATCCAGCGGCGTTGATTAAATATTTGCAATGATAAGAATCAATATTTGTCGTCACGAGATATTCATCGCCTTGATGCGCAATATTAAGTACCTCTTCATTTAAATGAAGACATACTCCATTATCCAAAGCATTTTCCATAGCATGAGCCGTAAGCGTAAAAGGATTGACGATTCCAGCACTTGGTGCGAGTAAGGCACCAAGGACATTAGGATTAATATTTGGCTCCATTTTTAATGTATCTTCTTTGGATAATAGTTTTGCTTCAACACCATTTGCTTTGCTACGAAGAATGAGTTTTTTTAATTCTTCGTATTCTTCGTCATTAAAAGCCAGTGTCAAAGAACCAATTCGTCCAAAATGCACATCTAGTTCATCTGCAATTTTGTCGAACATGGCATTTCCCAAAACATTGAATTTGGCTTTGTTAGTGCCAGTTTCTGGATCGTAACCAGAATGAACGATGGCGGAATTTGCCATTGAAGTAACATTCCCAACATCGTTTTCTTTTTCCAAGACTAAAACATCTAATTTATATTTTGACAATTCACGAGCAAGAAAACTTCCAACAACGCCTGCCCCAATGATTATGATATCGCGCATATTAGTAATACCTCAAAATTATTGTATCACAATATTTATTTAAATATAAAAAATCCCGGATTTAGTTCCGGGATTAGTTACTATTTTTTAAATGGCTTTTTGTTGAATGGCTTTTTAAAATCGCTTTTTGGTTTCTCTGGACGTTCAACATAACCAGCAGGTTTTTCCGTAAATTCACGGTGTGAAACGGCAACTTTGCCATGTTCATCAATTTCGGTAACTACAACTTTAAGTTTATCGCCGACATGAACAACATCTTGAGCTTGATTAATGAATCCCCAACCAAGTCTTGAAACGTGGCACAAACCATCGACATCACCAAATAGATTGACAAAGGCACCATAGGATTCAACACGAGTAACCATGCCTTCATAGACTTCGCCCACTTTTGCTTCGCGAACGATATCTTCAATCATCTTTTTAGCTTTTTCAATGGCTTCTTTGCTATCGTGATAAATCACCACAGAACCATCATCTTCAATATCAATCTTCACATTGTCGCATTTAGCAATAATATCATTGATAACTTTCCCGCCTTGTCCGATGACATCTCTGATTTTATCAACATCAATGTTCATCTTGAAGAACTTAGGAGCATATTTGCCAACTTCTTTTCTTGGCTCTGAAATAGCACTTTCCATAACTTCGCGGACTTTAGCTCTTGCACCATGTGCTTGAAGCAAAGCTTCATGAAGTATTTCTTTGGTGATACCTTTGATTTTGATATCCATTTGTAAAGCTGTAATACCATTTTTGGTTCCAGCAACTTTAAAGTCCATATCGCCAAAGTGGTCTTCGAGACCTTGAATATCAGTAAGAATTGTATAAGGGTGCTTTCCATCTAATGGTCCAGATGTAACTAAGCCCATAGCGATGCCACTAACGATGTCTTTAATTGGAACACCAGCGGCCATAAGAGACATACAACCAGCGCAAATACTAGCTTGTGATGAAGAACCATTAGATTCAACAACTTCGCTGACCACGCGGATGGTATATGGGAATTCTTCTTCGCTTGGAATGACATAAGATAGAGCTCTTTCGCCCAACGCACCATGTCCGATTTCTCTTCTACCAGGTGTGCCCATGCGTCCAACTTCACCAACTGAGAACGGTGGGAAATTGTAATGATGCATAAATCTCTTAGTATCTTCAGGAGTTAAATTGTCGATGATTTGTTCATCGGCTAAAGGTCCTAAAGTCGTAATTGAAATAACTTGGGTCTGACCTCTTGTGAACATGGCCGAACCATGTGTTCTTGGCAATAGATCAACCTGAGCATTTAGAGGACGAATTTCATCAATTTTACGTCCATCTGGTCTAATTTTATCTTCGGTGATTAAACGGCGAACTTCATCAGCCACCATTCTTTCAAGAATATCATTGACCATTAACATAGTATTCGCATGATCTTTTTCTCTCTTATAATCACGTGAATCATAATCATCAATAATTTCTTTTTTCAATGCGTCAATGGCGCCTTGTCTTTCTAATTTATCAAAGATAGAGATAGCTTTAATCATTTTAATTCCAACTCTATCATAGATATCTTTTTTAATATTTTCGTCGATGGTGTAAAGTTGAATTTCACGTTTTGGTTTAGCAATTTCCTTGGCGATTTCGACTTGGAAATCACATAGTTGTTTAATCGCTTTATGTCCAAACATAATAGCATCGAGCATATCTTCTTCGCTAACTTCAGCAGCGCCGGCTTCAACCATGTTTATGGCTTCTTTAGTGCCAGCAACAGCTAAATTGATATCAGATTTTTCTTTTTCTTCAACAGTAGGGTTAATGATGAACTTACCATTTACACGTCCAACATAAACACCAGCAATTGGCCCATCAAATGGAATATCACTAATGCAAAGCGCTAGTGAAGAGCCAAACATGGCAGTCATTTCAGGAGTGGAATCCATATCAACACTTAGAACTGTATTAACGATTTGAACTTCGTTTCTAAATCCTTCAGAGAACATAGGTCTAATAGGCCTGTCGATTAATCTTGCAGTTAAGGTTGCGTGTTCTCCAGCACGTCCTTCTCTTCTTAGAAATGATCCTGGAATCTTTCCAATAGCATACTGCTTTTCTTCATAGCCAACGGTAAGTGGAAAGAAATCCCCTTCCTTTGGTAAATCAGAAGCACAAACAGTTGATAAAACAACCGTTTCATTGAGCCTGACAATTACAGCTCCATCAGCTTGTTTGGCAATTTCGCCAGCTTCTACAACAAGCTTCTTTCCTTCGAAATCCTTTTCGAATGTTCTTTTCATTTTTTTACCTCTTTTTAATTATGAAACTGGGTTAATTATAACATATATGTCAACTTTGACATATTAAAATGTAAAAAAGAAAACCGCCAAAGCGGTTTAGTTTATTTTCTAATTCCTAATTTTGCAATTAGTTTAATGTAAGCATCACGATCGGTTTCGCTTAGATAATCAAGCAAACCTCTACGCTTTCCAACTAAGATCGATAATGATCTGCGGGAATGGTGATCTTTTTTGTGAACTTTCAAATGCTCGGTCAAGTTTTTGATTTCTTCAGTAAGAAGTGCTACTTGAACTGATGTTGAACCAGTATCATGAGCGTTTTCACCATACTCTTTGACAATGCCAGCAATTTGTTCTTTGGTTAATGCCATTTGCGTTTTCCTCCTATTTTTTACTTAGCTTAATCAGAGAATAGCGTCGGAGTGATCGCTAATCATAGAATAAGTCGCGATTATTACTTTATAGTAATTCAGATAAAAAAACAACAATTATTTAATTGCCTCAATATCTTTGGCAATTTGTGCCTTTAATTCATCAATCGAATTGAACTTCTTCTCATCCCGAATATATGAAATAAAAGCAAGGTCGCTTCTCTTGCCATAAAAATCGCCAGAATAATTCAAAAGATGTGATTCAATCGTCACTTGATTATTCGCGTTGATAGTTGGATTCACGCCAACATTTGTAATTGAAATATGTGGAATTCCGGAGATAAAAGAAATAGTTTTATAAACGCCGAATTTTGGAATGACGTATGGATGATTTATTTGAAGATTGGCGGTCGGAAAACCTATGGTGCTACCAAGTTTTTTTCCATTAGAGACAATACCTGATATCTGATAATCGTGGCCCAGAAGATCATTTGCTTGGGAAATATTTCCTTCCTTGATTAAATTGATGATTTCTTGAGTTGAAATTTTTAGGTTGTTTTTAATTAGCAATGGAATGACTTCAACTTTGTAGCGAGTTTTCAAAATCGCTGGATTGCCTAAAGCGTTTTTTCCAAAGCGATAATCTTCGCCAACAAAAACTTCTTTTACATTTAATTTATCTAGAACTTTGGACATAAAATCTTCTGAAGAATAATCGAAAAAACCATTGAGATTATTAAGGATGAACAAATAATCAATTCCAAGTTGTCTAAATAGTATTTCTTTATCTTCCAAAGAAGTTAAAATATAGGGGTTCTTATGTGGAAATATACTAGTTGTGTCGCTAAAATCGTAAAGAAGAACCGCCACTGGATAAGAGGACTTAGCACGAGCGTCAGCAATTAATTTTTGGTGTCCTTTATGTACACCATCAAAATAACCTAAACAGATACTAATAGGCTCATTTAAATTGGGGATTGATTGCAAATTAATCTTGATGGTTTTCACAAAACAAGCCTCGCTTCGAATAGTATAAACCATCATGTCGTTTTTCGTAAATGGCTAGCGCGATATCATCATTTTTAAGAAAAACAATCGGCTCATCACGTTGCAATTTAACCGGCTGTCCATTTTTTATTTGAGCAACTAGAACTGGAGAAATAATATTGACAGTAGGTAAATGAGAAAGGCAATCGACAACAGAAATTAAATGCGACTCATTAATATCATCAATTTCGCATGATTTATCTAAAGAAAATGAGCCAACTTTTGTTCGAGTCAGGTTTTTAAGATATCCAACAGTCCCTAATTTGGTCGCAATATCTTCACCAAGAGCACGAATATAAGTGCCTTTGGAAACATGGCTTATGAATATAAGCGTTGGTTTAGAATACGATAAAAGTTTAATGTCATGAATTTCTATGTCGCGTTCATCCCTTTTAATTTCAATTCCTTCACGAGCATATTTATAAAGTGATTTGCCTTTATATTTCAGCGCACTATACATCGGGGGTAGTTGTTTCGTCACGCCTAGAAAGGAAGAGAGAACAGAATTGATTTGCGCATTTGGAAGTTCGGGAATGGGTTTTGTAACAACGACATTGCCAGTCACATCACCACCATCACGTTTTTCTCCAAGCACAAGTTCAGCGATATAAACCTTGTCAAGCGCTTCTAGATATGGACCAACTTTAGTCGCATCATTTATTGTCAAAATCAATAAGCCACTAGCAAATGGATCTAAACTACCAACATGTCCAATTTTTTTGCTGCCAAAAACTTTAACAGCTCGATTGACAACGTCACGTGATGTTAGTCCTTTTGGTTTGTTGACAAGAATAATTCCACTTTTCATTATAGAAGTTTAACCTGATAGATATTATAATCTATTTTAGAGTTATGAAAGCAATAAGAATTATCTTGGCGAGTATTAGAAGAGCTGATAAGCAATTTTCTTTGTTTAATAAAGGGGACAAAATTGCGGTTGGCGTTTCAGGTGGCAAAGACTCTATGACTTTGCTATATGCTTTAGAAAAATATCGGATGTTCTCAAAATGCGATTTTGAAATTGTTCCTGTTACTTTAGATTTAGGATTCGATGGTTTTGATGACACTAAAATAAGGGAGTTCTGTAATGATTTAGGCCTAGAACTGCATGTTGATGATTCAAAATTTGTGTATCAAGTTTTAAAGGATAAGCAAGGCAATGATAAACATTTGCCGTGTTCTATTTGTTCAAGAATGAAAAAGGCTGCCATAAACAAAGTGGCGCAAGATTTAGGATGCAATAAAGTTGCTTTTGCGCATCATGGCGATGATGCCATTGAAACTTTATTTTTAAATGAAATATTTGGATCTCGCATCGCGAGTTTTGAACCAAAGATGCATTTAGAAAGAACGAATATTGACTTCATACGCCCATTAAGTTTAACTCGCGAAGAAGACATTATTAGATGTGTTAAAGAAGAAAATATTCCTGTAATGAAGAAAATATGCCCTGCAGATGAACACACCTCCAGGGAAGAGATTAAAAACCTTCTCAAATCTATATATGAGAAGTATCCATTTGCGAAAGAGAATTTTTTGACGATGCTCACTAATTATCAACAAGTTGTTCTATGGGGAGAAAAAACCTTCTTTCAAATTGAAGGAACTGATTTATCGCTGAAACCCGTTATCGATCAAAAAGATACACTAATGATGGTAAAAATTCGTGAATTGCTTTTCGTCGAACAAGAAGGATATTCATTCGAAGAAGAATTCGATGGATCAGATTTAGATAATACAAATTTGTTAATATACCTAAAAGCACAACCAATCGGCACGATCCGCTTTCAAAGTTTAAGAGCTAACGAATATAAGATATCAAGAGTCGCAATTTTACCAGAATTTCAAAAACATGGCTATGCAACATTAGCCATTAAAAAAATTGAAAGCATGATAGCAGAAAAAGTAAATCCAATAAAATTTGTAATCAATGCACAAGAACGATATGTTTCATTGTATGAAAAAATAGGTTATACAAAAAAAGGCAATTCTTTTCTCGATGGAAAGATTGCCCATTTTCGCATGGAAAAATATATTGAAAAATAATTATTTTAAATCTCGTTTAGAAAACCAAAGTTGACCAAAAAATAGAAATAGAGAAGAATAAACTACCATTTCACTAATTGAAGCAATGATGAAAATGTTGTCTATTAATTTTATTGTTTCAGTTGAGCCTAAATCTTGAATTTGCGTGGCAACATTTTGACCTGTAACCACCATCGTTTGAAAGAAATAAACAAAATCCAAAATACCACGTTTAGTGCTGTCTAACAATATGTTTTGATCAAGAGATGTTAGCATCGTAACAACAAAATAACCTAAAGTTGGCACTAATACGCATAGCATAATAGCCAATCCCATTTGTTGGATATTCATTGCCACAAAGCAAACGAAAGCAATATAAACAATTGATACAATCCAACCCATGGCATAAGTTAAGAAAAAGTATCCAATTTCTTGTCCTTCTAAAAAGAATGGAAAACCAAATATGCTTGCCTCTGCAATAGTCAAAAGTTGATAAACAATGATTATTGAAAGAGCGATAATAGAAATAAAGACTGTGTCAGCAAAAAAGATTTTTCTTTTTGAATAACCAGAAACGACTTGATTTCGAATCGTCCCAAAGCGCACTTCTTTTGCAATATATGTAACGCACATTACTCCTACCATCAAAAGAGGAACAGAAGTTTGTTGGAAAGACAATAAAATTAAAGAAGAAGTACTGAATATAAAAACTGTGGAAGATGATTCGCCCAAACTAGGATCGCTCATCATTTTGCCTATCAAAAAATAAAGTGCAACATATATAAACGAAATGCCTAAAGTGATAGCGGCTTGAATAATCATTGCCTTATCGCGAATAACGCGATAAAACTGAAGTTTTAATAAGTTACCCATTTATCTGTCCTCCAATAAGTCCAAGGAAATAGTTTTCAAGTCCATTTTCTTCTTCGCGAACAGACTTAATTTTCAAATCCGATTTGTACAAAATCGCCAACGCATCTGCCACATTTTCTATATTGGTGAGACGCAAGTGATTACCATCTAATTCATATTCAAGATCAGGAATAGTTTCTTTAAGAAGTTTAATGGCTTTGCCATTATCATCAACTTCGAGGAGAATAGCTTTTTTGCTCATTTTAAAGATTTCTTCGGCGCTGGCTTCTTTAATAAGACGACCATGATCAATAAAACCATATGTCGTCGCAAATTTGCCAAGTTCGGAAAGTATATGAGAAGAAACAATCATCGTAATTCCCATTTCTTTATTAATCTTAATGAGAAGGTCGCGCATTTCGCGAATACCTTCTGGATCAAGTCCATTAGTAGGCTCATCAAGAATTAATAATTCTGGATTGCCAAGAATCGACATAGCAATACCAAGTCTTTGCCTCATACCTAAGGAAAAATCTTTAACTTTTTTCTTCGAATTGATAATTTCAGAAAGACCAACTTCTTCTAGTCTATTGTTAATGACTTCTTTATCATTTTTTATACCTAATAGGATGCATCTTGTTTTTAAATTTTCTTTAGCAGTTAAATCAAGATATAAAGCAGGAGTCTCGACCATTGCAGCCACTTTTTTGCGCATCTTTTCAAGTTCTTTAGGATTTTCGCGATATGACACCCCAAATAATGAATAGTCTCCACTTGTGGGAGTCGCCACGCCAGTTAATAGACGAATCAAGGTAGTTTTACCAGCGCCATTGCGTCCGATAAAACCATAGATATCGCCTTTGTGAATTTTAATACTGACATTATCTACAGCATTAAGTTGTTTATATTTTTTTGACAAGTTGTTTGTTTCAACAACAAGTTCTTCATCGATAGACATAAGTTATTTATCTCCTTTATTCTTAGATATTTTGTCAATTTCTAATTGATCTTTATCCAAAGCTTTTTCTAGCGATGCTACCTTATCGAATGTTTCATCGAGATAAAAAGTTACTTCAGGTGTTTTTCTAATATCGAGTTTCGAAGCGAGTGAACTCCTTACAAAACCTTTAGCTTTATTTAATTCTGCTAAAGCTTGTTTTGGATATTTATTGTGCATAAATGTGACATATACTTTGGCATATGAAAAATCATTTGAGACATCGACATCCGAAACAGTGACAAACCCAATTTTCGGATTTTTAATTTCAAATTGCACAATTTGACGAATATTTTTTCCAATAATGGAAATAATTCTTTCTTGACGATTAGCCATTATTTTTTCTCCACCATTTCGTAGCCTTCAACAATATCTAATTCCTTGATATCATTGTAATTTTCAATTGTTAGGCCACATTCAAAACCTTCTTTGGCTTCTTTGACATCATCTTTAAATCTCTTGAGCGAGCCCAATTTGCCTTCGTAGACAACCACACCGTCGCGAATCAAACGGATTTGTTCACCATTTTTAAGGAACCCTTCAGTGACATAGCATCCAGCAACAGTCCCAACTTTTGAAACTTTATAAAGAACACGAACTTCAGCTTGACCAGTGACTTGTTCCACCATTTCAGCTTTAATCATGCCTTTCATAGCGGCTTCCATTTCTTCAATAAGTTTATAAATAATGGAGTGCAAACGAATTTCAACTTCTTTTTCTTTGGCTTTAGCCTTTATTAATGAGCTAGGCCTTACATTGAAACCGTAGATAATTGCATTAGAAGCACTGGCTAAGAGAACATCGCTTTCAGTAATCGCTCCTGCGCTTGAAGAAATGACATTGACCTTGACGTTGGAAACATCGATTTTTTCTAGTGAGGATTTAAGGGCTTCAGCAGAACCAGTATTGTCTGCTTTAATCAGAACATTAATCTCTTTTACTTCGCCTTCATGTATGCGATTATATAAATCATTTAAAGATAAAGCACTTGATCCTCGACGTTTATTTTCTTCTTGAACCAATTTACGTTTATCAGCAATTTCACGAGCTTGTTTCTCAGTAGGGAAAGCCATGAAATGGTCGCCAGCATTAGGAACTTCGCTCAAACCTATAACGCTAACTGGCGTAGATGGAGTAGCTACTTTCATGACCTTGTTATATTCATTTGTCATTCGACGAATCTTTCCATATGCACTTCCAACGACCACATAATCTTCGTTATTTAAAGTGCCATTTTGTACAAGAAGTGTCGCTTTTGGGCCTTCTCCTTTATCGAGTTTAGCTTCCAAAACAGTGCCCATAGCATAACGCGATGGGTTGGCTTTTAATTCAAGCATTTCAGCTTCCACCAAAATATTTTCTAGCAAATTATCAATGCCAATTTTCTTCTTTGCAGAGATTTCAAGGAATATATTGCTTCCACCATACTCTTCAGCGATAATATCGTAGTTTAAAAGTTGAGTTTTAATCTTTTCAGGATTTGCTCCTTCTTTATCAATTTTATTGATAGCTACGATAATTGGGACATTAGCCGCTTTAGCATGATCAATAGCTTCTTTAGTTTGTGGCATAACGCCATCATCAGCAGCAACGACAAGAACTACTATATCCGTTACGCTTGCCCCACGAGAACGCATAGCAGTAAATGCTTCATGCCCTGGAGTGTCAATAAATGTAATTTTCTTTCCATTATATTCTTTTTGATAAGCCCCAATAGCTTGGGAAATACCGCCGACTTCGCTATCGACTAAGTGCGATGAACGTATGGCATCAATCAAGGTAGTTTTGCCATGGTCAACGTGACCCATAATAGTGACAACTGCTGGTCTTTCTTTGAGATCTTTTGGATTATCGATAAATTCCATTTCCTCAAAGTTTTCTTCATCTACTATTTTTTCCTTACGGAAATCGTATCCGTATTGTAGACAAATTAAACCAATGGTTTCGTCGTCAAGATTTTGGTTGATATTAACCATTTTTTTAGAATCGATGAATAGGAATTTGATAATATCAGTCGCAGGAACGTTAAGTTGTTTAGAAAGTTCAGCAACGTTGATGTCCCCAGTATAGACAAAGACACCACCATTGACCTTGTTTCTCTCTTGCTTACGGTTTGCTTTCCCATCTTGTGGAATATTGCTCACACGATGTGGTTTTTTATTATTGTTCATAGCGTTCCTCCTTATAATTTACTTTTAAACGATAATGCAGCGGATTTATCATTGATGCCTAAGAAAGAAATTTGATTTCTTCCAATGCTACTAGCGAGTTCTTCGACAGTGAACATTTCCATGACTTCAACATGATAAAACTCCGCTTTGTGTTTGATCTTATTTTTTGTTAGTTCACTGGCATCAGTAGCAATGATAACTAATTTTGGATGAGAATGTGCTTCCTTAAGGAAAACATTATCACCAATTGAAACTTTTCCTCCACGATAGAGAAGTCCAATAAAGCCCAAGGCTTTGTTCATATTTTCTTTTTTAATTCCTCGTAAAACGAGTCTTCGACATGCGTGGAAAATACTTTGTCGAGTAGATGCTTCTTTTGTGCGAGCGAGATGACAGTGATATCTTTACCTAAATAAGCGCCGTGTCCGTTTGCTCTGCCTGTTGGATCATAAATGATTAGTCCATCAGGAGTCTTGACAATACGAAGAAGCTCGCTTTTTGGAAGCATCGTGTTTGTAACAATACATTTACGTAATGGGAGTTTCTTCATATCGTGTCCTTAAAAGTTATTTTTTATCGTCGCCATCATCATCGTAATACTTATCGTATTGCTCGTAATCGACGTCTTCTTCGCTATCGTCAACGGCATCAGGATTTTCCTTTTCAAATTCTTGAAGTTCTTCTTCAGTATAAATATCCATCTTGGTGACATTTTTCTTTTCTTCATCTTTAGATTCATCTTTTTTTACTTCATCATCAGTGATTTTTCTAGGACGTTTAGCGAATTTCTTATAGTCTCTATCTTTATCTTTTTCTTGAGGTTTATTTTTCTTTTGTTGAGCAAGTTCTTTTTCAAGATCTTCCAAAGTAGTAGTAACTTTAACCGCTCTTGGTTCTTCAGGTTTCGTTTCTTCTTGAACTCGGGCTTCTTCCACTGCTGGTGAAACAGTAACTGTTTCTTTAACATCTTCAATAACAGGGGTGGCAGATACTTCGACTTGTTTGGCGTGTTCTTCTTCCACTTTCTTAATGGCTTCAAGTTTTTTGTTGATTTTTTCTTGTTTTTTGCGAACATCTTCAGCAGATACGATTTGCTCAACAGGAACAAAGGCCAATCCTTTATCCTTAGCTAATGATTCCTCGATTGGAGTGATTTTGTAGTCGGTGATTAATGAAGCGGTACGAATATTGCTTCCCTTGCGACCTAAAGCTAAATTTGTTTGTTCGTCTTTAATAACCGCTGTGGCGGTTTTATTTTCGTTATCAAGAATTAAACCAATGACCGTTGCTGGACGCATAGCCTCAACAATTAAAGCGGCAATATTATCTGTATATGGAAAAACGTCGATTCTTTCTTTTACTTTTGCATTGCCTAATTGAGAAACAACATTTTGAATTCTAGAACCATTTGCACCAATGCATGCACCTACTGGATCGACATCTGGATCGGTTGAGGAAACAGCAACTTTGCTACGATTTCCAGCTTCGCGTGCGATAGCCTTAATAACAACGGTCCCATCATAGATTTCATGAATTTCTTCTTCAAGAATGCGTTTTAAGAAATCTTTATCGGAACGTGTAACAACTATTTGTGCCCCTTTCAAAGAAGAAGAGACATCTTTAACATACAATCTAATTTGTTGTCCTGGAGTAAATGTTTCTTCGCCAATTAGTTCTTTACGCGATAAATAAACCGAAGTACGGCCAATATTTACTATTGTGGAATTATCATCTGACTTTTCCACAACGCCGGTAATCATCTCGCCAATATTGTTTTTATACGTTTCGTATAATGCACCTTTTTCAGCTTCTCGAATCTTTTGGTTTAAAACAGACTTGACATTCATCGCCATGAGTTTAGATACCGAGTCAATATCTACATAAGTTCTAATTTCGCCACCGATGGCAGCATCTTTATCTTTTTTCTTTGCATCAGTTAAAGATATTTCGAGATAGTCATCCTTGACATCTTTAACAACCTTTTGAACCTGATACATTTCAATTTTGGCAGTCTTTTCGTCGATGTTTACAACTACTGGGTCTGTTTCATCCTCTTCTAGATGTTTAATTCCTAATTTTCTCACATACGCTTTTTGCATCGCTTCTTTTAAAGCTGCATAAATGCTTTCCTTTGAGATTCCTCTTGTTTCGGACAATTCGTCAATTGCCTCGAAGAACGCTTTTTGATCAATCATATTTTTACTCCTTATAATTTGATGGCAATGTGTGCCTTATCAATATCCTTTATATTTATGTTTGCTTTTATATTTCTTGTCTTTTCCTTATAAGATAGATTCAATATCCCATCTGATACACTTTCGATAAGACCTTCAAGTCTATTCAAACCTTTGTAAGGATGTGAGAGATGAATATTGACATATTCTCCAACATATTTTTCCAAAGAATCTATCTTAAGAGGCTTTTCAATTCCTAGAGTTGTGACATCAAGCATATAAGATTCTTTGATTAAATCTTTGACATCGAGAAGATTTGAAACGATATCGCTAACCTTAACAATGTCATCCAACGAGATTGGACCCTCGCGGTCAATGCATATGCGCAACACATAATCTTTATTTTCTTTTTTATAAGTGATGCCCGCAAGGACAAAACCAAGATCATTGATGCTCTTTTCCAGTGTCTTTTTTACTTCTTCTTCAATAGGCATAATACCCCCTTTTAAAGACAAAGAGTGGTCCATACGGCCACTCAATTAAGAGTTTACATAAGTAATTTCTCTCGAAATCACCTAGAACATAATATACTATTCAAAATAATAAAACAACAAGAGAAACATCTGCCCAATTCTTTTACAAAGCCAAAAATATGTAATGAAAATTGAAAAAAAACAATGTAAAATCATTTTTTTGTTGTTATATAAATATGGCTTTGAGCATTATGCTCTCTGCAAAGATATCTCATTCAACGATCCCTGGAATGAGATATTTTTTATTTTTCGACAAATAATATCGTATCTTTCATGACTTGGTTTTTGCGAATAACCTCAGTATCTGGATTAACAAAACCAGTTAGAGGAAGGCCAAAAGTCTCAGCAACTTTTTTAATATCGGAACTAGATGGTTCCTTATCTCCAGTAAGAATACTTTTCAAATATGATGAAGAAAGACCAACCACACTGGCAAAATAACGTATAGAAAGACCGCTTAATTGATACAATTTTATAATTTTGTCTTTGGCAATCATAATAAAACCTCTTACGCTATAAATATAGCATAAAAGGCTTAACTAATATCAATTATTTGTGTTAGTGCATTCCATCATTAATAAAGAGAATACCTAAGCAGTTCTCTCCACAGTGGCAGGAAATCGTTCCACCCGCGGTTGTATATTCAATGTTTTTAAAACCACGTTGGATAAGTTTTTCTTTTACAGCATTAAGCGTTTCTTGTTCGGCAGTAGTATAAGTGATGAACACTTGAGATAAATCCGGATTAGTGAATTGTTTTAATGTATCATCAACATATTGAAGAGTGGCTTTAGAAATTTTTCCACGATATTTATGACCTGGATTCATCTTGCCATCTCTCACTAAAATTTGAGGTCTCAATCCAAGAATGTTTGCGCCAATAAAAGATAGTGTTGAGCAACGCCCACCCTTATAGAGATAGTTAACTTTTTCAAGTATGAAACTAGCTTGAACGTAAGGTATACGGGCTTTGACCTTGTCTATTATTTCCTCAGGAGATTTTCTTTCAGAAGCTAATTTTTGTGCATAGTAGCATAAAAGAGCAATTCCAGTTGAAAGAGAACGAGAATCGATTACAGTAACTTTACCAGGAAATTTTGCGGCTGAAGAAGTAGCGTTTTGAAACGCACTAGACATTACACTAGATAATGAAAAATGAATGACATAATCATATTCTTTAAGCAAATTAGTAAAAAATTCATCGTATTGATATTCGTTAACTGCAGCAGTACGAGCTAATTTATGGCTTTGCTCAACATAAGCAAATAATTCTTGTGGGGTCACTTCACCATCAAGTTTGGCAACTTCGCCCATAATGAGAGTAAAAGGGATTGTAGAAATATCATGTTTATTCAACAAATCTTTGGGTAGATCAACTGTTGTTTCCGCACTAATAGCAATTTTCATAAGTTACATCTCCTAAATTTCAAATTTATACATTATATAATTTACTTTTATAAAATCAAATTTCACTAAACCAATGAATTTTTTTCGGTAGAGTTCGATTTTCTTAACTCTACTATCGGTGGAATATTTATATTCCTTCTTTACAAAAAGCACGTTTTTTACTATTATACAGTCATGACAGAAGAAGAATTTAAAGAATTAGTTTCTACAAATATTGCATTTTTTAGGCGAAAAATGGGTTTAACTCAACTGCAATTGGCGGATAAATTAAATTACTCCGATAAAGCCATCTCAAAATGGGAAAGAGGAGAGAGCTTACCTGATGCCTACACGCTCAATGTATTGGCTGGATTTTTTGGTGTGTCATTGAATGATTTTTTAATTAAGCATCGACAGGTGCCACTTTTTAAAAATACTAGAGTTAGAATTTTAATTTCATTGATTAGCGTTACTTTGGTATGGGCTATTGCCACCGCCATTTACGTAATTGCTGGAATAACAAAAACTTCATTAGATGATATATGGCTTGCTTTTATTTGGGCAATTCCTGTTAGTTTTATTGTTTTACAAGTGTTTGCTAGTTTGTGGGGAAAGCCGTGGATTCAATTAACTACAGCATCAGGAATATTATGGGGACTTGCTATCGCACTTTTTATCACATTAAGTATATTTGCACCAGGTAACTTATGGTGGCTAATACTTGTTGGAGCAATACCAGTCGAATTTCTATTCGTTCTATGGTACATCATTAAATATATAAGAAAACCTAAGATTGATTAGTTTAACTAATTGTTTTGACAACATCATATGGCGTTATAATGGCATTTATCGGCTCATCATTTTTGCCATTTTTTGTCACAAAAACAACCACTAATTTTTTGCCTCGTTGCGTGTATGAATCAAACAATTTCGAAATATTTTGAACAGTCTCATCATTTTTTACAAACTCATAAAATTCTGAGAAGTGTTGATTTAAAGGAATATAATCTCGAACTTGATCAATCTTAGATTGTTTGTTGAGCAAACCTGGATGATCAGCTGCGTATTTTAAAAGAACGTTTGGAGAAAAGATTCCTAACAAAACTCCATTTTTATCAACGATAGGAAGTTGCATGAAACCTTTTTGCAACATTTTATAAAGAAGCGGATAAATTTCTGTATCATATGTGCCATATGTAAGAATATCAAAATGCGTACCAATATCTATGGCGCGTTTTGGATTCTGCAAATGCTCGAGTTCATTTTTCAAAAAGGAAATCGTTTTATCAGAAATAAAAAATAACTGGTCGCGATTCATATCAAAATCATGGATTAAAGCATTTCTAAGTTGTCGCAAAGAATTTAAAATTCTACCACGGTCATAAAGCTGTGGGTTTGTTGAACTTTGAAGTTCTTGGCAATAACGCATAATCATCGAGCGATTTCTATCGTAATCATTGTATCTATCTTGTAATAAAGCATCAATGTCATTATAAAGACGTAAAAATTCTTGACTGTTATCGTTCATATTCGTCCCCTTTTTTAAATAATACCAAATTATTAAAAATATTAAAATAACCTATCGCTTTTTGATGTGTACCCAGTTTCC